>ERZ808051.472-NODE-472-length-44430-cov-7.419588_pt1 | contig 44430 bp, 53 predicted proteins | sample MGYA00380199_ERZ808051 | MGnify/ENA primary metagenome ERZ808051 (study PRJEB31490, sample SAMN06133391) | mouse gut metagenome | isolation source: J11 | host: mice | place: China: Chengdu | collected 2015-05 ... | reverse complement strand
CCACGAGGCAGTGGTGGAGTAGTAGTAGCCGTTGGTGTAGATAACACAGAAAAGGCTAGAGTTGCCGTAGCAGGGGGAGCGGAGCCACACCACCACGGCCGTCCCCGTGGCGCTGTGCTTATAATGGATTTTACTGTTGCCTGCCTTGTAGTAGTCATACTGAAGCTGGTAGTTCTGCTCTGCGCTGTTGGCAACATACCTGGTACCGAATACCTCAAACTCTGCCAGGAGGAAAAGGTAATCGGTCGTGCCGGTCACATTGCTCGCAACATTCGTTCCATTCGCTGTGTTGTCCGTGTACTTCGTGACGGGCTTCATCACCGCCCGGAGATCCGACGGCAAAGCCGCCAGGAGGGTATTTGTGGGGGGATTGGTGGGCGTCCCGATATTGCCCAGGATATTCCGCCGCATATTGCAGGCGTTCCACCCGCCGTTATTGCTCCGGCTGGTATTCATGTTGAAGTAACCCGCCGATGTCTGCTCATTACTATACTGGCTATCACACAAACCCACCAGCGTACCACTGATCTTGCCCATCTGGAAGTGAATACGGTTGCTCCCCTCCCGGTTGGCATTGTGGTTAAAGCCCAGGATGAACACATCAATAGACAGGTTAGAGAACGTGTAATTCCCTACCTTGCCATTGATCTTGATGTTCTTGGTATCTCCCACTGCCCAATAGTTGGCCCCCTTGCCGGCGTCCGACACGGACTTGATTGTGGCCCAGCTGTTGCTGTTCATGGTGTTGCTGATGGCCGTAACCGTAATGGACAGGGCGCAGGTCTTCGTGACCCCGCCCTCGGTATAGCTGATGGTCACAGAGTTGTTGGAGGCCGTCAGGTTCCCCGTTGGGCTGTACGTCCACCCGGTCACATTGGCCGATGTGCCGTCCGTATAGGTGGCCTTGATGACCATGCCGGCGCTGCTGAATTTGTCCCCGGAGTAATAGCTGGTTTTCGTGGGCGGCGTAGCAACGGCAATACTGGACAGAACCTTTTTCACGGTGATTGCCTGATTGCAGGTCTTCGTCACGTTCCCCTCTGTGTAGGAAATCGTGATAGCCGTGTTGGAGGCCGCAAGGTTGCCAGTCGGGCTATACGTCCACCCAGTCACAACCGCCGTACTCCCATCATCATAGGTGGCGGTAATCACCATGCCGGAGGAATTAAACCTCTCCCCGTGGGTGTATGCGGTCTTTACCGGGGCCGTAGTCACGGCAATGCTGGAGAGCTGCCGGACCGTCACAGCCACGGTCTTTGTCAGGGTAATGCCCGCCCGCTCGTAGGTGATTGTCACCTGCGTTGTCCCAGCGGCCATGACGGAGGGGGAAACCGTACAATAGCCGGTCACATTCTCCGTGGTGGTGTCCGCATAGGTGGCCGTCACCACAAGGCCCGTGCTGTCGAACGCCTCCCCTACCCGGTAAGTGGTCTTTGTGGGCATGGAGGTGATTGCCACGCTGGAGGTAATCATCAGGTCCGCCGTGTACTGCATAGCCCCGGTGACCTCCACCTGCTTAGACACGCTCTTGCCGTCCAACGTGGCCGTCACCGTCCAGGTGCCGATCCCAGGCAAGGAGATAACCCCCGGCCCCTCACTGTTCAGCGTGGTGCTGCCTTTTATACAAGTCACAGCGGCCCCAGCACAGGTAATGACATTGATGGTGGGGCTTTGTACGCCCAGCGCGTCTTTCATCACCTGGAGGCTCACACGGCGGTTTTCCTTTCCCGCAGCCGAGTAGAAGGGGATGGTATCATCCAGGGCCATCTCCACGCTGTTTTTCAGGCTCTTGGTGGCCTGCTGGTAATCGGTCCCCGCCTTGGCCGCCGATACCGTCCCCTTCCCGTCACCTTTGAGGAGGCCGCTCACCTTCAGCGCGTCCTCCATCTTGCCCATCAGCGCCCCATGTGCCCCTTCGTCCTCATTGTGGTCTTTAATCATCTGCTCCACGGCGGCGGCGGTCACAATGGAATTCGGGTCGATAGTCGCGGTCACGGCATCCACATCACCAACTGCCGCAATAATGTCAAAAGTCGCCAGCTTGCCCACGATGGAGCTGGAGGGCCTGATCCACTCCGGTTCGTTCTCCAGGACAAGGTAAGTATAGGGGACTTCCCCCTCGTCGGGGTCGCTGGCATACAAGACAAGCCCTGTGGCGTAAAAACCCCGCTCCACCTGGGCGCTGTTCACCTGGACTGTCACCTGGCACTCGCCGTCAATGGGGTTTGTCACCGAGGCGATCATCCCGTCCATGATATACCCCGCAGGTTCGCCCATGGTCTTCGGGGTCATATCCTCCGGGATTGTCCCGTTGCCTACGGCCACACGGGTATAGTGCATGGAGCACTTCCCCGCCAGCACTTTGGCAATCAGGGCAACACCCTTTGCGCTGCCATAACTGCCATCTTCAAATCTCGGCATTTGCCTTGCCTCCTTCACTCAATTCTTTTGGATGTAATGCGAGTATGATAGAACATGCCCCCTGCGCCGTTTTGGCGGCCCCTGACGGCCCTTTGCACCTCTGCCGGTATCCCGGCCCTAGTCGGTGCCAAAAAGCCGCCACGCTCCACGAAAACGGGCTGGTAGTACGTTTTATCTTCACTGTGCGGAGGCAAAAGGAAGTTTGCCCCCACGGAGCCGCCCAGGCTGATTGTCAAATCGCTCCTGTATGCCCTGTGCGTGCGCAAATATAGCCGCAGGCCAACGCCGGCGGCCAGGATACGCTTGATTGCCCGTGCAATCTGCTCTATGATCTCCACCCGCTCCTCGGAAAGCAGGGACAGGTCTACAAACAGGGCCTTTTTTGCCGGGAACACGTCTTCAAGGTCAATGTCTGTCAGCTCGACGCCCAGCAGTTCAGCGGCGGCCTGGATGATGGTATCATCATTGCCGCCAGACACCTGTGCCAGCATCTTCACCCGGATAAGGATACGGTAAAGGGGATCACTGGCCGCCCCGCGGACAACGCCAAAATTCGCCCCATAGCGGTCCAGGACGGCCCCCTCGGCATTGTCCAGGTCATCCCATAGCCTGACCGTCTCGGCAGTCGTATGGGCCATTTCAAAGCCCCATGCGATAAGCGTAAACAGGCGGCCGATGTTCGTCTCCATCGGTCGCCCGTTCTCTGCATTCTTAATGTCTCGCCGGTTATAGGCACCGGTCAAAAGGGTCAGCATCTTTTCCAGGTAGCCATAACTCATAGGACGCTCACCTTCTCGCTGTCGGTGACAACCTTGCTCCGGCTGTCAACCTCAATGTTCTCTGTTGCCAGTTCCTCCGGGGTCAGGCCCAGGGCAACGTCGAAATCCAGGAGGCCGCTGATTGCGTACAGGGGAGCCGTTAGGCGCTGGTGATACAGCGTCTCACCAATGCCCACGCCGCCGCTCTCGTCGTCCCCTATGAAATTCACAACGGCCTGCCGCACCAACTCCTTGCCGTTGTGGGGGAAACTGCTGCCGATTTTCAGATTGAAAATCTTCACATAAACCGGCACTGGCCGGGGGCGGTTAAATCGGATGACCTTCACGGCTTGGCTGGCCGTAAGAACTTGGACAGAAATCTCCCCATAGGTTTGAATGCCACCGGCCAGAATGGAATAAATCTGCTGGGCAATATCCCCGGACAGGCCGCCATAAACAACGGCCTCGATACTATGCGGGGGGAGCCCGTACTCGTCCTCAAAGTCGGTATCATTCTCAAATACCTTTGCGTCCATGATACCCTCCACGTTCTGGAGGAGGGCTGCCCGGATAGCGTCAGCATTGACGCCGCCAGCAAAGTCCACGGAGGCATAGTAGCGATCTCTAAATTCCTCGTCTGTCTCCCGCTCCCGGCCCCCGGTAAATGGTGCGGGGTTGGTGACGGACACCAGCCCCGCAACTGCACCCGGATTGGTAATGACCGTGACTGTTTCAGCGGCCACGTTGCCCTCGGCGCCCGTCATGGTACATCGAGCCGGGACAAGGGCTGTGTCGTTCGCTCCGATTTCCGCCTCCGTCACGGTGTAAAACTGAATACCACCGTTTGTTCCCGCCAACCAGCCCTCCGGGATGATTGTGCCCGCTGGGCCAGTGATAACCAGGTAGCCCGAGGCCTTTTGCGCGGAGAGCAGCTGTAAGCCAATGGCACGGCCCAGGTTGAAAAGACTGGTTCCAACCGCCGTGTCAACAAACCGGCTGTTGTAAACGTCCTCAATCAGAGAAAACAGAATATTCAGAATCCAGGCATAAATGCGGAGAAACATACCTATCGGGCTACGCACCGTCAAATTGGCGGTCGCTCCGAACAATTCCCGGGCCTTGTATTCCAGAGCGTCAAGCAACTGTGTGTAGGTAGGCCGCCGAAAACCTAACGCTGTCAGGCCCCAACCGTTTTCATCCATCGGTATTCACCCCCACTCGAATTGTAGAGCCGTCGTAAAGGATCCCGGAGAAGTCCGCCCCGATACTGCGGCCGTCTGCCGTAATGGCGAGACTTTCTATCTCCCGGACATATGGCTCCTGGAAAATAGAGGCCCGCACAACATCGTCCGCTTCGTCCTCCGCTTCACTTTTCGGGCGGCCCACCACACGCTCCCAGGCGGTGCCGTGGGCCGTATTCAAGGGAAATTCCCCTTTCCAGGTATGGAGGTTGTTGCGGATGTTCTGCGCTATGGCCTCGCCGTCATATACGCACTGCAACATACCATCCCCGTCAAACATGAGGTCGCGGGTTTCCGGGTCAAGGGCCAGTGTCATAATGTTTGCCATAAATGCGCCTCTTTTCTGTCAGCCGCCGATAAAGACATTGCCGCTCCCGTCCTGGACTGCTCCTGCCAGCGTAACGGCATCCCCCACTCGGGCGGCCGACTTTCCATTGATGAAAACGGTACCGCTTCCAGCGGCAATTACGTCCTGGTGGCCGGGATGGGCAACACACCCATGAGCAGCATAGTGGTCGCCGACACGCCCGGCCCCCAGGCCGTTGATAATCACGTCGGGGCTGCACTCCACCAGGGGGACAGGCGGACAAGCGTCATGCCCGGTGCAACAGTCGCTCTGTCTGGTAGCTGCTGGCATGGTGCTCCCCTCCTAGTTGATATTGACGGTCGAACCTTGAATTGTCACCGTACCGCTCGCAGTGATTGTCACGTCCTGCGTGTTCATCTTTATTGCGCTGTCGGTGAAAACCGCTGTCGTTCCTTTGTTTTTGATAGTCGCTTTGTCTTTCGTTATAGCTACCTGAATATCACCGCCGTCTGTTGCCATGACAATGGCCTCCTCCGGGAGCCCCTTCAGGGTGTTATTCGCCGGGACAAATGCACCCACAAATACAGCGTCCTCGTCGCTGTGGTTCCGCTCGGTGTTCGGCTGGCACTCTTGCCCGGAGTCCATAATACGGTCAATGTCGTGGTCCATATAAACCAGGACACCCACATCACCCGCAACGTACCAGGGCCGGTGAACAAAGCCGCCGCCCCGGATCAGCGCCACGGGCACGCCCAGCACCTGGGGCGGAGTACGGTATATGCCTCCGTCCAGGGCCTTTGAAAGAGGCTGCACATCCACGGTCATCTTAGCCGGGTCAAACTTCTCCACCCGGCAAAAGCCGCCGACGCGCACGCCCTCCATGGTGGCCTTCTTGTCCTGATTTTCATAGTTATACTGCGTTCGGTTCATGCCGATTTCACCTCAATGTCGGTCTTCCAGTCGCCGGTCGGGCTGCCCCTGTGCGTCCCGGAGAGAATGAGGAATTTCCCGTTGAGGGAGTTGCTGGTGATCTGCACAATATCAGCTGGCCCTATGTGATAATTCAGCAGGCAGGACCGCTTGTAGGTCGTTTCCTGGGCCTCCCCGCCGTCATCAATGGTGGTCTGATTGGTGGTTACTGGCGTGTCCTCCGTTTCCTCCGTGGCCCGGAGCAGGCCGGTGGTGGGGGAGAGGTTATAGCCCATATTGACGCCCTTGGACGGGTCATTGATGGTGATAACCCCATTCCGAATCAGGAACCGGCTTTTGCAGTCCAGGGTCACAATCTCGGTGACAAGGTTTTTGACCTTGCCCTTGCACACCTTCCCCCGCGGATACTCCTTATCAACGGCTAACTCCATTGTGCCGACTTCCAGTCCGAAAATGTTCAGCAGGTCATTTACAATGGTGCTGGCCTTGCTCCCGGCGGCATAGGTCTTGTTCACTTCCGAGGAAAGCCATTCCTCCAGGGCCTCCGAGGCCGTGATGGTGGTGATCCATTCGGTCCCCTCCTTCTTGCTGGACACCCGGGAAACCTTGCCGGTAAAGATCGTCCCCACGTCCCCCTCATAGCCGGCATTCAGAATCACCACCTGTCCCTTTTTAATGCCGGAGCGGGTAGCCGGGGAGAGGTTATGCGCCTTGATGGTGGCGGAGCCTAATTCCTCGCTGTCCTCAAAGGGCACTTCAAACGTAAAGAACAGGTTCGCCATATCATAGCGATTGCTCCCGATCTGGAGCGTGGCCGCCCTTTTCCAAAACCTCATGCCGTCACCCTCTTGTAGACATACAATTTGACTTGTTTACCGAAGTTTTGGAATGTGATCTCGGATATTGCGTCCCCGGTCAGGCACTGAGGGATAATGACAGGAGCAGGAAAGCGTTCATCCTCCACCACGTTGAACAGGGGCCGCCCATAGCGAATAATATCGCCATAGGCCAGGACTTCCCCCGTGCTGGTAATGGACAGGTCAGCCGTGAAAAAACCGCCCACGTCATTCCAGCGAATGCAGAAAGTAAACGTCCGATCCCCCAGCTTTACAGCGAAATTATATGGCACTTTGCTGGTGTCGATTTCGATATACTCAACCTCATATCCCAGGTCAAGCAGCTGCAAACCATTCATGCACACACCCCCTTACGCCGCACTGTAAGAGGGTGTGCTTCTGCCAGACGGCCCCGAACTGCTGGCGGCCTTGTTCTGGTAGCTGTTGACATAGGCGGCATAGGCGCTGGAGGAGATTTTTTCCGTCGATGTCGTTTTCAGCCCGGCGGCACTGGTGGCCCTGGTCTGGCTGCCAGCTTCTGTGGTAGGAGCGTCCACGTCCTGGGCGCTCATCATCTGCTCGCCTGTCTCCACATACTCCGCAGAGGTGATGTTTACGACTTGGAGCTGGATGGTAAAGCTGGAGCCGTCTTTATGCTTGGCATCGCTGTCGCTCTTGTAGCTGGTAATAACACAGCTGGACACACGATTGCGGCCCACATACTCCACAATATCCCGCTCTTTCCACATCCGGCGGAGGATGGACGCCTGCCCATCCCCCTTGATAGTCACACCAGTAATGGTGAGCCGGATAGGGTCAGTAATGGCATGGTCGTTGATGTCACTCCCCCGCTCCACGGGGTTTGACGTAACCTTACTGCTCCGCTGGATGCTCTCGGTGATAATTACGCCGGTGGTAGCGGCATCCAGCCGCACCGTGCCGCATTTCTCGCCGGTGATGGTATATGCCATAGCCGCCCCTCCTAACTCCGGGCATATGCGCCCTGCATAGCCCTGTTGTGGTATTCGTCCTCTTTCTTCTCTCGGTACCACTTCTCCAGCAGCTCCAGGATATGGCTGTCCAGGCCGTCAATATCGACGCCCTCACCACCGCCGCCCAGCGATATACTGATATGCGGGGAGAAGGTGCTGGAATCGGTGTAAGAGGATTCTGTACTTGTGCTGTTGTTGATGATCTCGTCGGTCTTATCTGCCGGGATGATAGCCGTACCAGAGGGCAGATAGGCCAGCTCGCCGCCCTCCTCGTTCATCCTCGTCCAACCGCCCCGCCAGTTGTCCGTACCCTCGGCATTCCCGGGAATACTTACCCCGCTGACGCTAATATTGGCCGAGTTGACCGACTGGGCCGCCGACGCAATTTTACCAAACGAGGCTACGATTTTTGCCGCCCCGTTCTCTGCCGCCGTGGTCATCCGATCCCAGGCGTTTTCAGCGTCCAGGGTCATTCTCGCATAGGCGGTTTCTGCATCATCGGCCATGAGGCCATAATTCTCGTTGCTGATTTCACGGGCAGCATTCGTAGCGTCTGTAACCGCCTGCTCCGCCGCTTTCGAGGCCTCCGAGATGTTGGAGGAGTATTCCGAGGTATCTACGGCCAGGGACGTTTCCGAACTGGTGGCCTCGTCCAGACCATTGACCGAACCAGTCAGGCCGTCCACCGCCTCACTGCTTTCCTTGGCGCCGCCGAAAATGCCGCTGAAGAAACTGGCAACCTTGCTGACCCCGTTTGCAAAGAACCCGATCAAATCAGACACCCACCCGGCTATTGTCCCCAGCACGTCAGCCGCAAAGGACAGGACGGGGGAAAGGGCTTCCAGAACAGGGAGAACCACGCCCGAAAGCACCGTGCCGATTGCGGAGATAAGGGGCTCCACGGCAGGGAGAAGGGCCTGGACAAACTCGGTCGCAATAGAAACTATGGGCTTTAGTGTCTCGATCACCACACCGAGGATCTGCGTCAACGGCGGGATAACTGCCCCAGCCAGCTCCGAAATGAGCGTTGCCAGTACAGGCAGCACAGAAGTCAGCAGAGGCATAAATGCGCTGATAAGCGGCCCGAGCAGGCTTGCCACCGAGGACAGGGCCATGCCCAGCACGGGGAGCAGCTGTCCTGCCACTTCCTCAACAATGGGCATGAGGGGCTGAATAGCGTCCCGGTTCAGCGTTTCAAATATCTCCACCAGGGGCGGCAAGAATGTACCTGCCACCTCAGAAATGATATTTGCCAGTGGCGGGAGTATCGTCCCTGCCAAACTGCTTACCGTCTGTAATACCGGGGACATTGCATTGAGCAGCACCCCAAACGTCTTTGCCAGCGAGGGGATCAGGTTTTGCCCCAGTTGGAGCAAGGACGGCACAACCTCCCCCAGCCCATCCCCCAGGGTGCTTACGAAAGAGAGCAGAACCGGCTCCAGCGTAGGCCATGCGTCCAGCACGGAGTTGATGATCCCCTCCATAGCTGGGGCCAGCTTGCTGCCCGCAGAGGTCAGGAAGTCGCCCATTACGCCCCGCAGGCTCTTGGTGGCGTTCGTCAGTCCCCCGGTCTGCTCCACAGCGGCCTTTTGGATTGCTCCACTCTGTGCCAGAACGGCGTTTAACCGTACCTGTGCGGCGGCGGCATCGTCCAGGCTGTCAATATTGCTGGATAGGCCCAGCTCCAACGCGCTTTGTTTCAGCGCGGTTTCATCCAATGTAATTCCAAATGCCGTCAGGGCGGAGGTATCGCCCTCAATGGCGCTCTGGAGGACGGATAGCGCCTCAGCGTCATCCATCTTAAAGGCGTTGCCCAGGTCATAGGCAAGGGAGGTCGTTACCTTGGACAGCTCCTCCGAGGCCTCCGCAGTAAGCCCCAGGTTCCGATACATGGTATCATTGGACACCATGAAGGACTGAACTTCCGTTGTACTTCGGTGTACTGCGTCAGAGAAGTTATCTACCCATTCAGCCGCCCCGGAAGTAAAAAGAGTGCTGAACTGCGCCGCTGTGGCCTCACTGGCCCCAAATGCGCTTAGCGCGGCACCAGCAAAATTCTTCAGCTGCTCCGTGGCCGTCTTGATAGCCTCGAAACCGATAAAGGCGGCCACAACGGACTTAATGGCCTCAGATACCTTGTTGCCGGCATCCCCGCCAGCGTCCCCCATATCCTCCAGATCATCCTCTGCGTCATTGGCGGAGTCCCCAGTATCGTCAATTCCTTCCCGGGCATTTCGGAGGGCCGATACAAGGGCGGTCTTAATGGTCTTGACCGGATGGGCAAAGGCCGTCCCGATGTTTTTGGCCCCGGATACCGCCTCCGTCGCAAAGGTCTTTACTTTCTTCCTGGAGAAGTCCAGCGCCCCCACAAGCCCCGTCTTAAAGCTCTGTGCGATACTCTGGCCCGTCTCCAGGCCGTCGGCCATGGTTTCACGGAAAGCAGCTCCCAGGTCTGCCGCTCCCTCTGCCGTTTCCCTGACCTGGTTTCGGAACCGTTCAGCCTCGCTCCTTGCTTCATCCAGGTCATCACTAAAACGGCGCATATCATCGGAAGCGTCCTCTACCCCGCCCCGGAGATCATCCAGGTCAGTGCCGAGCCGCCGGGCGCTGTCCCCCGCTCTTTCCACGTCTGCCCCGAGGTTCCCGGCGGCATCTCCTGCCGTCTCGGCATCCCGGCCAAACTGCCGGGCCACATCGGCGGCGGTCCTTACCTCCTCGTTGAATTCCTCGGCGGTATCTCCGGCCCCGGCGGCCCCTGCCCCAAACTGGCGAGCACCTTCCGCCGCCTCGTCTGTCTGCCGCCCAAACTCGCCGGCGGCCTCCCCGGCGTTGACTATGGCATCCTCGGCCAAATCGAGGCCCGCAGTAAAGTCACGCGCCCCCTGCTGGCCCATATTGCAGGCGGAAACAGCCCCAGCCCCCAATCGCTGTACGCCAGCCTCAGCGGAGCCTAGAAGGACTTCCATGCCCTCAATCGCCTGGTTTAGCTTGTCTATCGAATTACCGGCCTCGCCAGTATCAAAATCAATACCGTACTGGAGCTCCCGTGCGTCTGCCATGTCACCACCTCCTCGGCTCAAATTCCCAACCGGTTACGAATTTGCCGCTTGAAAATGAAAGCAGCCGCCCCGGTTTATGGGGACGGCTGCTTTTTCGGTTTCCACTCGGAGAACCACAGGCGTTTAGCCTCGCAGCATTCGGAATACTCCGCTAGATCCATCTGCATCAATTCGGTGTAAGTCACGCCGTTGCCAGACCAGACCATGCACCAAAAGCCTTTTTTTGCCACGGCCCTCCTATGAGCTGCCTTCAGCGATAGTTCAGCTGCGAAGAAACTGCTCGATGGCGGCAATCAGTTTCTCAGCCGTGGACAGATCTTCCTTCTCGTCAAAGTAGGCCATACCCTCCGCCTTGACCTCGGCGGGAGCGATCACACAGTTGCGGAACATGCCGTCCATGTACTTGGAGGACTTGCGCTTGCCTCCGGTGTTGCCGCACTCGTCGTTGAAGTCGTAGTACCAGGAGGGGGAAACACTTTGGAGGGTGAACTTCTGCCCATTGATGGTGACCTCTTTCTGCTTTGCCATAAACTTTCGATAGCCCCTTTCAGATAATGATTTTGGCCTGTTCGGCCAGTTTTTCCTACCGCCCATCAGCGGTAATTGAGCGTGGGCACAAAGATGTTGATATCGGTGGAGCCGATCTCCTTGGCCTTTGCCAAATCGGGCGGTTTAATAATGCGGCAACGCTCCTCCGCAAACTGCACCGCCCCGGCGTCGTTGGCGTCGGTAATGGTCAGGCGAATCTCCTTCCGTTTGACCGCCAGGGAGCGCAGGAAGGGGAGGCTGGAGCTGGAGCCCAGGAGGTGGAGCGTCACCTGCCCGCTCTCGTTGGCGTTCTCGTTGTAGGTGACATCGCCCTTGGCCCCCGTGGTGGGGGTCACAATGTCCTCGTTGCGCGCAACATTGATAACCCCGTCCGGGGAGAACCCCGTGATAATCTTGCCGTTGATGTTCACATTGACCTTTTTGGGGTCATAGCTGGCAATTTCAATATCGTTAGCCATAATTCAAAGGTCCTCCTTTTCGAATTTACGGGCGGGCTTCCACATTAAACGGAAACTCCGTGTGGAAGTACATTTTGTAGTGATACGGGTCCGTGTGCGTGCCTGTGACATCCTCGACCACATACAGCGTGTAGTCGTTCAGATACACATAATTTTTCTTGTACTCATTGGCCCCGGTCTTGCAGGTGACCACCAGCTCACTGCTGCTGTTGTTGGAGATAGACATATAGCCCTCAACAGTGAGGATGATGGTATCCGTTCTGGCGTTGTAGACGGTGATCCGCCGTTCGCAGTTGAAATAATCGGCGTCCTTCGAGAGATTGGCGTTTACCTTGTCCGCCTCGGAACATCCCACAAGAGACAGCACCAGCACAACGGACAGAATCAGAGCTAAAACCTTTTTCATAATCAGCCTCTCCTTTCTCAGCCGTTCAGCGTGACCCGGAGCGTGCCCCGCACCTTCACGCCATGGACAGCGCCCTCTAGCTGGGCCGCCCATTCGATGTTGGGCATGATACGGTTCCGGGCCTGCTCGTCCGTGGCCTCCGCCCTCTTGGGGATGGTAACGGTGTAAACCCCCGTCCCATCATCCGGGTCAAGGGCGATAATATGCAGCTCAACCGCCCGGTTGAGGGCGGCGTAGACGCCGGATGCTACCGTGGCAAAGCCGGCGTCGGTGTAACCGATTTTGGGATTTGTCAGGAAAATCTCGTAGAGGTTTTCCCTCATCTGATAGGTGATGTAGTCGGCCCCCATCACGTTATCAATGAAATTGCCATCGCCGCAGATGCCGTTCTTGATGTACTCGTGCTTATATTCCGCCGTCATAAAGTTGACGAAATTCTCCTCCAGGATGTCCCGCTCGCTATCCCGGAGATCCGCCACGGCAACACCGTCCGGCACCTTCCATTTCCATGTGACACTCTCGGGCCAGAACGGGCCGACACAGCCCAGCCAGGCGGCGTCCGCCCACTCCTTTGTCGGGCTGTCCGAGTAGATCACGGCGCTGCGCCCGTACTTGTTGACATACTTCTTGTTGTTGGTCTGGCCGAAATAGAACTTGCGGTGATCCTCCACGCCAGCCCCCAGAGCCGCCTCGGTGGGCTCGGTACCCTCTGCCCACTGGCACAGGGCCTCCACGCAGGCCTCGTCTGTAACATCCGTCAGGATGATGTACCAGTCGTCGTTGATGTCCCGTAGGGCCTCAATGGCCGCCACAAGGTTCTCCGCTTTCGTGGTATCCCCCTTGCCTACGGTGACGGCCACGGTGCTGCCCTTCAGCTCCAGATCAACGAAACAGTCAGCGTCTTTGTATAGGCGAATGTCCTCCGTATAGCCGGAGATTGCCGTGCGCTCCGTGCTGGAGAAGGTCACAACGGCTCCGTCCACCGCAGCGGTAAAACTGACCTCGTCCTCGGTGAAGGTCTTGCCGGAGAACAGGGCCGCAAACTCGGCCTCGTCATCGGGGGCCGTCCCCCCGGTGGTGATGGGTACCACCACCTTGCCGCCCAGCTTGGCATAGTAGGTGGTCTGCGCCTCCAGTTCCTCCGACGTGCTGAGGCCGGAGAAGGTGACGGCAATCGTGCTGGCCTTGCCGCCCTCGTTCTGCGGGTTCTCAATGCCCACCATGCGCACACGGCGGATCAGCGTGTCGGCCAGCGTGTGATCCTGGTTAAACATCCGATCCACCAGGGCCGCAGTCTTCTTGCCCTTGAAAGCCTCCTTCAGAAGCTCCAGGTCATTGAAGGTCTGCATGTCTGCTTTCCCCTCGGTGGACAGCACGAGGATGTCCAGCCGCTCCGCCGGCTTTACCTTGGCATCCAGCGCGGTATAAACCTGGATGTCTTTCATGCTCACTCACTCCTTTTCTGATTTTGAATAATTCGGGGTTTATCAACGGTGGATACAAGCCGGGTGTCCTGCCGGGTGTACCTGATACGAACATCAAAGCCCACCCGCCGGGCCGCCTCGTCTACAAGCAGCACCGTCCTATCTTGGGTCTGGCCCACCTCCACAACGGCAATCCCCAACCGCAGGAAATCATCGTATCCCGCATGAAGGAAATAGCCTGCCGCCCTGGAGGCCAGGGTTTCCGCCTCGTCCGCCCCAGAAATGGGTTTGCCCTCCGGGGCAATACGGTCTTGGCTGCAAAAGGTAAAAGAGAACGTAGCGGAGGGCATTTCCATGCGGGTAACCTCCATCCCGCCCTCAACTTCCCTCTCGGTGATGTCGCCCAGGCCGCCGTCCGAAACGTAGGGGGCCGTCACGGTGTAAATGCCGAACGGCATTTCTGCCTCCGGCTGTACCTGGTTCGAGAGAACGACCGGGCATCCCAGGTACTCCCACAAGTGGGCAATCAGCTTGTTTCTGACTTCAACAAAAGTCATTTCGGATTGCTCGCCCCCTTCCGCTCCACCATGTACCGTTTCATGCTGTGAATGGGGCCGTGGGTCAGCTCCTGCTTGACCGTGTAGACCTGCCCATCGTAGCCGTCCCGGAACTCGGCCCCGACCTTCAGCTGATAGCCGTTGGTATAGACTTTTTGCGAATTGAGGGTATATGTGCCGCTGTCAACATACTGCAAATCCTCGTTGTTCAGCGGCATCACCACACCCTGGAATTTCGTTTCGACAGGGGTGCCGGGTTTCCATTGGCCGCCGTTGTCCTTGTCATAGCCTCCGCCCTCGGTATGTACCTCGTACATATCATGCAGTAGGCTTTTGGGCAACTTCGGCCCTCTCCATACCCTCATGCTCCTCCGCCTCCTTCCACCCGGTAAACGATACTGCGAAACAGCCGCCCCGTATCGAAAAGAGGCTGATACTGTGTACTTGTCAGCTGTGTTGTAGCGGACTTCGGCGGGGTCAGCTTGGTGTTGAAGTAACCCCGTGTCATTTCCAGGGCCCACTTCCCAATGAAGTCCATAGCCTGCTCTGCCGTCCACTGGTGGCGGATGATCCCATCCACAGCGCCCTTGCAAATATCCTCCAGCGTGCTCTTTCCGGTGTCGTAGCTGGTACGGATAAAACTGCGCTCCGGGATGGTGACGCTCTCCACGAGCATATACATCCACTCGTAATCCTCGTTGGGCCGGGGGTCCTTCTTTCCTCCCATGCGCTGCGCCTTGGCCTTGTGCTGGACAGGCTGGCGGGCCTTATCCGGCTTTTTGTGGGGTTTCTTGTCACGAACCAAAAAGCCATAGCCGGGAGAAACCGGGATAAAACGCAGATCATCAAACTGGCGGGGGCTTTTGGCCCCTTTGGCTTCGTCCGTCAGAGGAATTGCAAGGTGCTTGACGTTCTTGGCGTTGATGGTGGCCCCGTACTCATGGACACGGGCAATCATCAGCAGGTCATTTTCAGAATCACCCATAATGCCGATATGAACCGATAGCCCTTTAAGGGCCTCCAGCTCCCGCTTGATACGGGCCAGCTCTGGGCGAACGGTATCCTTCAAAATCCGCATATCTCACCACCGCCTGTATAGGGAAATAACGTCCTGCCATGTTTGGCTGATGTTCTTATCGAACGTCCAACTCACGTCGGAAATAGAGAAAGCGGACAGCCCGGCGGCGTCATTCTCGGCAATCGCCCACTGCTGGGCCACCATGTTCCAGACAATGGCCTCCAGGTCTGCCGGGAGCGTGGCGGGTTCATCCGCTGTCGCGTCCTTTGGCAGAACATAGCCGGCAGTATAGACTATCTGGAGATAGCGCCGGGGAGCAATGAAGTCATAGGACAGCCCCCCGATATGCCCCCGGTACGTCCAGCCGTTTTCCCGGAACACAATGCCGATTTCTCCCTCGTCGGAGAAATCAAACCCGTCTACCGCTGCTCCCGACGTGGTATCGGTGACAGCGGCAATGCTGATAATCGGGTACTGCTCCAGCGTTAGCCGCTGGGTACCGGGGGCCACCTTGTTCTCGGTGTAGGTCTGCCTGCCCAGCTTGCGGCCCAGCTTGCTCTCAAGCCATGCGGAGGCGGCATTGATAAGCTGAACCAGAGCGGCGTCCCGCTGAGCATCCTCCTCAGCCAGATCAATCCCGATTGCGATTTTGGCCGCCTCCAGGGTAGTCAAAGCATTATCACGCAAGGCCGGATTTGCGGCCCGTTTCATTCTTCGGCCCATTTTAGCCCCTCCCGCTTCGCATACGGCGGGGGACGGGCCTAACCCGTCCCCCAACACTATTTAGCCCTGATGGCCCTTCTGGCCCGTTTTAGGGGCCTTCTCCGCGCCCCCGTCCTGCTTGCCGTCCTTCTGCTCCTGGGGAGCAGTCTTCTTGTTGTTGGACGGGCCAGGGGTTACGGGCTTAAACATCCTCGCCATTAGGTGTCACCGCCGCCCTGAGACTTGGGAGCCGTGACAGCCACATCACCTACGGGATGGTCGGTGGCATCGCCCAGGGCCAGTGCCCCCGCAGTGCCGTCCGTGACCGTAATCTTGACAAACTGCTTGCAGCCGATCAGGTCAATGTCCAGGTTCGCCACAGCCTCGGCGGCGGCCTCGTTGGTGATGATGGCGTTGCCGTTCTTATCCGTGGGGTTATCTACGAACAGCCGGCTATCGGGGACGGCGGCAAAGGTGCCGTCGGCGGTATCGCAGTGCTCCACCTTGACCGTCGCCTTGCCGCTGGCGGCCACAGTAACCGCCAGCACCGCGCTCTCGTAGCCCATGCGGTCAAAGACGCTGCCGCTGGCAAAGGGGAGCACGGTCACGGTATCGAAAAGTGCCCGTTTCATAGTCTTACCTGCCTTTCCGGTCAAATGACCTTGATATTCTTCACATAGACGAAACTCTCGGTGTGCCGCACGCCAATGTCGTCATACATCAGCGCCCGGGTGCCCACCAGGTTCTCCTCAAAGGCGTTATGCTGGACACCGTTTTCGTCTGTCCAGGAGCCCTCCATAGTGGTCAGGGTTTCCATCCCCATCTGATCCCCAATCATCAGGTCAGCCCAGTTGCCGAAAAACAGGTCGGTCAGACCCGTGGAGGAGGTGGGAATCTGGTTGGTGGTAGCATAGGGCAGGCCCAGGAACTTCCCGCCGTTCATCTCGTCCCGGTACAGGTAGTCGCCGGTGGCGGTCTTCAGGTTCATCAGGTAGCCCTCCAGGAAACTGTTGAACGCCCAGCCGAGGGCCTGGTCATCCACGTTCTTGCTCATAACCAGGGCCTTAATGTAGACGGGGAAATCGGCGGTCAGCCGCCCGGAGCCGTCAGCATACTGGGCATCCATCTTGGAGGCGTCGATCACCTCAACGCCCTTGGTGTTGGCAATGCCCGTGGGCTGGAACTCGCCGCCCTTGCCGTACAGGCCGCCCCAGTCAAGGCCCAGCTGCATACGCCGGGACAGGTCGGCGGCAAAGATTTCATCGGCGCTGTACTTGGTGGACATGATAAGCTCCCGGGTCTGCGGCACAATGGCCTCCAGGCGCTTGGCGGACAGCCGCAGGTTGCCGAAAGCGGGCTGCGTGGACTGGATTTTCCGAGCCTCACCGCCCCACATAGCACGGGTGCCGGAGGTCATGCGGGGGATGTTGAGGTTGCCCGTCTCCAGGGGGATCGTCCGGGCGCCCAACTCCTTGATGACCGTCTTGCTGTAAAGCAGCTCAATGATCTCGTCCAGGTAGACCTCGGGAATCAAGAACCCACCGTTGACGGGACTGGTGGCACTCAGGGCCTTCATTTCACGGGCCATGCCCTCGTCGCTGTAATACTTCTTGGCGAAATAGGCGGCCCGCTCGGGGTCTTGCCGGCCAAACACGTCCAGGCACTTGATAGCACGGGCCAGCTGTACCATGGGCGGGATTTTCTTCTGCCCCTTGGAAGCCCTCGTTCCGGGATTGGGCAGAAACAGCCCGGAGTACTTACGCTGGGTAGGAACGCCGGCGGATTTACGGCTCCGCTGACCGGGGACGGACTTGCGGCGCTTGGCCTCGTCTTCCTCCTCGCCCTCTTTTTCCTCCTCGTCCTCGCCTTTGGCCTCCTCGAGATCATCCTCCTTACCCTCGCCCTCGGGATCGTCCAGGTCATCAGCGGGGGCCATCTCGGCCAGTAGGGCGGCGGCCTCCTCGATCACTTCATCGGAAGTCAGGTCGCCGACCTCCTCCCCGGCATCCTTCCGGGCCTTGCGCTTCTCGTCGGCGGCGGCGATAGCCTGCTCCACCACGGCCAGCACGTCCCCAGCGGTAACGCCCTCCAGGGGGGTGTCCTCGGTGGACTCCTCGTCGCCCATTGCCTCCTTGACAGCGGACTTGATGATGTCCTTCAGCTCGTCGGTGCCCATCTTCATGGACTTGCCGGCGGCGGGAGCGGCCGCAGGGCCCTTCCTTCTGGTTTTGCGGTTTGCCATAATGTTTTCCTCCATTTCAGAATAAAATTTCTACGATCTTTTTAGTCTGCTTTGCGGCCCGGCCCCTGGGAATGGCCCTTTTCGCCGCCTGCGCTGGGGTCGCCCCCTTGCCGTCACCCTCGGCCTCCCGGATAATGGCATCCAGGAGCTTGACCGCCGTTTTCATGGACGTACTGGCATCCTTCAGCGACTTCATGCGGGAGGCGCTGATTTTGCGGCCGGCCTTAATGTCGGCTGCGTCCGTCTGCAACTCCGCTTTCAGCCTGGCCTCCAACTGGGCGGTCAGATCACTGGTCTTAAAGCCGGTAATCGTAGCCTCCTCGTTCATAGCCCAGGTGACAACGCTAATCTCCCACAGCTTGACTTCCCGGAGGTGGCGAATACCGTCCTCGTCGTAGTCAAACACAATTGGGTCATAGCCGATGGAGAGCTCGCCCAGCACCCGATCACCAATCAGGGTCTTTACGTCCCTGCCGAGGACGGTATCGCTGATCTTGGCCTTCAGATACAGGCCCTTTGCGTCCTCCCTCAACTCCAGCGGCTTGCCAATGGGCAACAGGCTTTCATTGTGGCCCGAAAGGATCTTCACACGATCCGCGCTCTCGGCGATTGTCTTCGTGAAAGCGCCCGGCTCGATGATGTCCCCGCCGCTGTCGATGTTGGAGAACACAGCGCCATAGCCGGTGAAAATGCCCTCGGCCTCGTTGTAGTCCTCCAGCTCAAATTCAATGGTTTTCTTCTCAGTCTTGCGACCTCTGTGCTGTACGCCCTTCATCAAGGAACGTTCCCAGGCGCTTCTCCCCACGCGCTGGGAATAGTAAGACGGCGATACCCGCAGATTGTTGATTGCGAGTTTCGCCGTCATTGTGGGGTCGTCGTGGGTCACGTCGGCCTCCTTGGCCGCCGTTCCGTGCCGGGCCTCCGCATTCATCCCGGCTACAAGGTCATTCAAGGTGAAATTCTCTGCGGTAAAATCAATTCCAAGGGCTTTCAGCGCCTTTGCCGCATCGTCCTGGGTAAATTTCATTTGCTCACCGCCTCCTATCGCTCGTATGTCAAATAGCACCGGCATTTGATGGTTTCCTTTGCCGGGCCTGCTGGGTCACACGGGAAACGGAGGCCGTTGCTGAACACTCCATCAATGGGTACCCGTTCGCCCTCCATCGCAACATGATTAGGCCCTTTGTTACGCCCGTCCCTGGGGTTCTTCTGCGCCCTGTGGTGCCAAACCTTCCACTTGGCACCGCTGGCCTTCATCATGTCGTAATGGCCTTGCTCCAGGCACATAGCCGTTTCCTGGTCTGCAATCAGCCGGGCCCTAGACTTACAGTCGATTTCATACTCCTGCAAAATCTCGGCGGCCATATCCTCCCGGCTGGTGCCTTGCTCGATGCACCGGGTTACAATGTCCCGGATGTTGTCTTTGGTGGTCTGCGTGACTTTGGTGACACGCTGTCCGCCCCGGAGCTTGGCGGGGCTGATAAGCTCCGGCCGCTCAACGCCCCGGACGGCATACACATTCTTGGCGACCGATGTACCAGCGTCATAGGTCTGTTTCCACAAGGGCTTAAACACGCTTTCCAGGGTGGCTTGCTCCGAGGGCCAGTTGAGCAGCCCCGCAACGAAACCGCCGACAAGCTCCTGCTGGGCGGCCTCACCAAGAGCGGCCCACGCCTCCGGGTCTGCCGTGTGGCCCTCCCCGATATAGGGGAGAATAGAATCCCACACGCTCCAGTCGGCTTTACCCTGTCCGCCCAGGCTGTGCGCCAGGGCCTCCCGCTGTTTGCGGAAATATTTCATCGTAGCGACTTCAAACTTGGCCCCCTGCGCACGCTGGGCGGCCTCCATCAGCCGGGCTACATCGGAGGGGCGGACTTTGAACTCCTGGGCACTGGGGCCGTCCTTGGCCCCGTCCTCAATCGTGATTTCATCATCCGGGGGATCGTCCAAGGCTTCGTCCATGCCCATGTCAAAGTCCAGGCCATCGCCGGGGGCGCTCATTAGAGCGGAGGTGACTTCTGCCGGGTCTTCATCCCCATGGACAAACACATCCGAAATTGTCACCTTGTAGATGTCGCCGCCCTCTTTGCAAGGCTCCATGCCCAGCAGCTCCCGGGCCTCGTCCTTGGTCAGCAGGCCGGCATTCCACCCGTCAATGCCTTTCGCCTTGTCGAATTCCTGGGAACGGGGGACAACATCATCAAACCGCCAGACAAGGCCCTCCCCGAAAAAGGGGAGAATCTGGAGGTTGATAGCGTCCTGCCGCTTGCGGAGCCGAGGCATGATGACGTTCTGCGCATAGATGTACTGCGCCGCCTCGCTGGTGGCCCGGTTGCTGCTCTCGGTGATACCCATGATTTCACGAGGGACGCCGAAATGCTCCAGGACAGCGTTACGAATAAACTCCCGGCCTTGCACCATGTCCATGTCACGCATATTTTCTGCCAGCTTATTGACGGTGATCTCCCCGTCAACCGTGGCCACGCCGTGGCTGTTATGCGGCCCCTGGAACTGCTCGCGCCATTCCTCCCGGAACCGCCGCCGCTGGTCAGGCTTGGAGCCGGGCATGGTGATGATGGTGGTGGGTGTGGCATCATTGAAGAAAAACCGCTTTTGGAATTTAGCGGCATATTCGTCAATTTCGATCTCGTCAGCCAGGGCCTCCGCAATCCCCAGACCACGGCGGTACGGGTCAAGCGGGTTTAGGTCCTTCATGCAGAAAACGTCATCCACGGGGATCTGCCGAACCAGGCCGCCCGTTGTCCTGATCTCATAGAAGGGGTGGCCGATGTACGGGGTTTCCTGCACCCAGTTAGACGGGAGCGGCCACAGCTCGACCGGGCGGCCCAGAGCGTCAAACTCATACAGAAAATAACCCTCGCCCTTCAGCTCCAAGTAAATTTGTAGGAGCCGCCAGCAGGCCGCCGGGGTCATTTCGTAAAGCGGGTTGGGATGTGCTATGAAATCCAAAAACGGATGCTCCAGGATTTCAGCCTCCTCCCCCGTCCTGGGGTCAACTTTGAACAGCTTACCGGCACAGGTGGACAGGTCGGACGCAATACGATCCACGACGGCCATCCGGGGATTTTGCCCGAACATTCGGAACCATTCTTGTGTATTGCGCTCGGGCGGGGTAGTGTACCGGGGGAGCATTACACTTGTATTGCCGCCCATGTAGTTCCTCGCAACGTCCCGCCGCCTGCCGCCAAGAAAGCGGTCAAAAATGCCCATGCCTAGCCACCTCCTTCATGTTTACTCGAACGACCATGTATAGCGTCTTGGCTCATACATAGCAAGGGCCAGAGCGTCCGCCATATCCGGGGAATGGAGGCCACGCTTTTTCATTGCCTCCTTGCGCTCCAGCTCAATCTTCCCTTTACTGTTTACGATGTACTTCCGGTTAGAAAGCTGACTGATCTGCTGGTCGTTCTCCCACAGCTTCAGCCGCTTTTCATAAAGGGCAAGACGCACCGCCCCCCACATGAGGCCAGTGCTGTTTTCGTACTCTATCGGGTCGTCGCCTACGTCCCCTATCGTGCCGCCCTCGCCGCCGAAATGGCATTCGTACAGCTCCAGCACAAACGGGGCCTCAATACCGGCGGCCTCCCACTCCTTGTTGATTTCTTCCGTGATGGCCTCCTGCTGCTCCTGGAGGATGTCGTACACGCCGACGCCCATTCCGTCGCAGTCAACCTTGACGTGGATCTCCGCGCCGAGGTATTTCCGGGCCTGCTGCTTTACCAGCACCACCACATGCCCCGCAAGTTCGGTGATATTGTTGTGATGGTAAATATCTGGCTCGCCCTGCTGGGCTTTGTCATAGACGGGACAGACCACGGAGCTGTCATCCCCGTACCGGGCCACGTCCACGCCAATATCAATGCGCCTGGGGGCCTCCGGGATATGCACGGGACCGCTGGCCTGCTCCGCCCACTCCATGGGGATAAAGCTGTCCGGGAGGCTCTTGGGAAAGTCCCCGGCCACACGCACCCGAAACACGTCGCTGTCCTCGCCGAACATTTCAACGATTTTCTGGATAAAGGCCGTATCAACCCGGCTGCTCTCCCGCCCGTCAATATGGAGGGTGCTGTACTGCGCCCGGTTCTTGTGGTGGCTGTCAAAGAAAAAACCGGTCAGCTTCGTGGGGTTCCCGGCCATAAACAGGCGGGAACCTTCCGTGGTAAGGGCGCCCAGGATCGGCTCAAACACCTTATCGTCAACGCCGCTGGCTTCGTCGATGATATAAAGCACATGGTCAGCGTGAAAGCCCTGTAATGCGTCCGGCTTGCTGGCTGTCCGGGCCACGGCGAACCATTCTTCCCGGTAGCCCCGCATGAACACCTTTTCCTGCGTCCAGATGATGTCCTTCTCCAGCACCGGGTTATTGCGGAGCCACTTGCTGATCTCCGCCCACAGGATGTCGTACAGCTGGTGTTTCGTGGGGGCGGTACACGGCACCTTGGGATAGGGCCGGGTGGAGAGGAACCATATCACCAGCCAGCTTTCCACTGCCGACTTGCCCACGCCGTGGCCGCTCCGCACGCTGGTAAGCGGGTTGTCAGCCACGCTCCGCAGCATATCCCGCTGTCTGGCGTCTGGCTTGGCCCTGATAATGTCCTCCACAAATTCCACAGGATGATCCGCATAGTAGCAGATGGCCGCGGGGTCAAGGCTCATTCTCCTCGCTCCTTCTCCTCCAGGCTTCATTGATGGCGTCGGCCAGGGTGCTAGGCCCATCGTCCTGTGTACTGGTAATGTCCTCGGAAACAGCCGCCACCTCGGCCTCCAGGTTCTGCCGCTCCAGTTCGGTGGCGAGCTTTACAATGGCGGCAAAATTTTTCGGATTAACCATGTCACTGCCCAGCTCCTTCAGCGCCAGCATAGCCGCATTCTGAATTTGCTGGGCCATAGTGACATGCCGCTTGGTCATATTTCGGACTTCCGTAATAGCGGCCTTCTTGGCCTCATACTGGATATGATTGTCCCAGGCCCGGCACCGTTCCACCCATTTGTAGGTACGGCTCCAGCGGTCAATCAACGTCTTACTCTTGCCTAACTCTTGACTAACCGCCCGGATGCTCCGGTTAGCCCCCATTTCCAGGTAGAGGAAAAATGCCTCAAACGCCTGGGCGCTTTCACCCTTTTGCCGCTCCCACGGCTGTTCGGTTCTCTTATTCGGCATTTCCTCCTCTCCTTACGTCTAGGGGTTTAGGGCCTATCGCTTGTCAGCGTTCCGGGTGAAGAAATAGAAAAACGGAGTATCCAGCAGAGCCAGCCCAGCTTTCAGCAGGTATTGTCCGATGATAATGCCAATCAGCTGCATACGCCCCTCTGCCGTGAACAACCAGCCCAGGCCCAGGCCGAAACTGATTGTCGCATAGATAACCGTGTCCCATATCTGGCTCGTTAGTGTCGAGCCATTATTCCAGAGCCAACGGCCGCCCTTGGTGCTCCCGTGCCGCTTCACATACCGGCCCCGGATGAAATGAAATACCAACACGTCCCAGGTCTGCGAAACCAGGTAGGCGCTCAGGCTGCCAATAACAAAAATCCAGTTCTGGCCCAGCAGCGTCTGATACGCCGTGTCCATCACCGGATCAGTGGCCGGGAATGCCCCGGTAATCATAATGCAGGCGGTAGCAAACACCTGCCCAATAAAGCCATACTTGACAACGCCTTTGGCTGTGTCCTTCCCCCATATCTCCCCGATGATGTCAGTACAGAGGAACGTCACGGCATAGGTGATGGCGCCGCCGCTCAAGGCCAGCGGGATACTTCCCAGGGACAGCCCCGTTGTGATAGTCCTGGCCCCGGTCACGTTTGCAATAACAATACTGATGACAAACAGCGTCACCAAGATAAACAAATTACGGTCATTTTTCTTCATGTTGTAAAATCCCCTATTCCTGCGGGCCTGCCGCCCGCTCATATTTTCGTTTGCAGATGGTCGCACAGATACTGGCATTGGTACAGTAGTCAAGGGTCTTGGCCCGGAGCGGAACGCCCCTGCTGTCGATGACCGCCTTTACCTCCGCCTGCCGTCTCTCGAAGATTTCCCGCTTAAAATGCCGGATATGGGCCTTTTGCGTTCCATCATCGAAGTATCCGAATTTCACGCCAGCCAACCAGGAGGTACTATCCGCCGAGGTGCAAAACCGATTCTGAGCAATCATCTTCACGTCGGTACAGCCCAGGAGGTGAATATCAATCTCCGGCTTGCGGTTCTTGATGTAGTGCGTCAGGTACCGGGTATCCTCCCGAAATGTCTTAGGCTTGATGATCCTCAGCTCCGGGACGCTAATTGCGATATAGCTGCTAAAATCAATCAGCCGGTCAAGGCCCCGCTTTCCGTCCTCAAAGTGAAAGACGTTGATCTGCGGATTTTTCAACCGGCGCCGCATACGCTCCCGGAAATACCAGGCATCCTCTACACCGAGGACTTTCTGACAGTCAATTTCAACACAGGTGGCCGTGATCCCGTTCTGCTCCACAAAGGCAATCAGCTTGTCTTGCCATTGGGTCAAGGTTTCCCGGGTCTGCCGCTGATCCTTGCCCTTGCCGAACATCAGGGTAAAGAGGCCGCTGTCCTGGATAACGTGGCGGTTCTCCCGATCCTGCACCTTGATAACGTGGTTCGCCGGCAGTCTGAAATCTGCGTCAGGCGACTTATTCACGATATACTTGTAGCAGGAATACAGGCGGTACCGGGTCTTTGCGGCGCACAGGGCGGCATAGAAAATTTCCTCCCCATCACTCCCCGCAAAATGAACCTTGATGTTGCTATCGAACAATCTCGGCACCTCCGAAACCATCCTCCAGCACCGTACAGGCCGACGCTCCGAATTGTTCCAGTAGCTCCTCCGCGATATGCTCACAGGCCAGACCACCAAACTCACAAGCGCCGTTCCCGTTGCCATAATGGTCCAAGAGGTAGCGGATGATTTCGTTCTGCCTCTGGTTGATCTCAATTTCCCGGTCATTGTCCCTGACCTGGAACTTCATACGGACCTGGAAGATATGCCGGTGCCTATGCCGCAGATACTCCAGGCTGCCCGTCGGTGCTCCCGGCCAGTAGTGAAAGCCCTCCACGGCCACGGCACAGAGTACATACCGCCTCATGCCGCACCGCCGATCTGCTCCGTGCGGTAGGTAAAGCCCTCGTCCTCCAGATAGGCCGTCAGTGTTTCCAAGCTCTCCGAAGAAAGTCCGCATACAATGACATTCCAGCTATCGGCCTCCTGAGCCTCCTCCCCGTCTACCGGGGCCTGCGGTTCTGCCGGCTCTTTCGTCTGCACTCCGCTCTCAAAGAAACCGTCTACATACGGATCCACGCCAGCCGGTTCCAGCCCTTGCGTCCGCCCCTCCAGGTCGGCCAGGAGGCTGTCAAGCTCGCCCTGGTCAAAGCCCGTCAGGGTTTCATCAATACTGGAGTCCGCCGAAAGCTCCTGGAGCAATTCAGTCAGCGCCGCCGTGTCCCACTCACCCGCAATCTTGTTGAGGGCGATGTTAAGGGCCTTTTCGTCCGCATCGGAGAGATTGACCACACTGACATCCAGCTCCGTTTCTCCGGCGTCCAGCAGAATCTTCAACCGCTGGTGGCCACCCACGACATTGCCGGTACGCTCATTCCAGACCACAGGCTCAACACAGCCAAACTTGTCTAGAGACCGAGCCAGCTTTTGGTACTCGGCGTCTCCCGGCTGAAGGTCTTTCCGGGGGTTATAGGCGGCCGGATTCAGCTTGCTTACAGGTACCCTTCTGATTTCCATGTCGCTGCTCCTTTTCATGTTGTGTCCGCCGCAGGCCTCGTTGGCGACCGCTGCCAGCCCGAACCAGACCGCCCATGCAAAGGAGAAACATGGGGGCCAGAAACCTCCTCCCGAAAATATTGGCGACCCCCTCGATTGGAGGGGGTCGCCCGGCTTAATTAGGATTTTACACCCTACCATTGTACCACGGTCTTTCGAAAAAATCGCCCGGTTTTTTTCCGGACTTTTTACTCCGTCTCAGTGACCCCATAGAGGGCCAGGGTGAAATGCCGCAAAGCCTTGTCCCGCCTGTCATAGACGGCGCTTTTCTCCAAGTTTAGGCTCTCGCATAGGGCCTCGACAGTTCCCTTTGTCCGATGGATGTAAAATCGGTCCAAGACAAGCTGCTCCTCGTCATCCAGGACGGCCAGGGCCTTGTCTACCTGGGCCACCCACAAACGGGCCTCCTTCAGCCGCCGCTTCAGCTCGTCCCGATGGACGATGTTGGAGAGCATGGAGTCCTCCCGGGTGCTGCCGCCGCCAGAAATAGGCGTGCCGTCGGTGGTGGCACTGCGAATGCCAGTATAGGCACTCTCCAACCGCCTGATCTCTTTGGGCAGGCATTCCAGGGCTTGCTTGTGGGCCTCATAATTTTTCAGCTTGTCAGCTGCTTCGCGTTTCCAGTTCATACTCGGTCTTCGCCTCCATAGCCTTCATGCGTTCTTTGGTGTGCCATATCTCCATAACCGCTTTGCAGATATTCGACACTGATTCTTCAACCACCAGCAGGGCTATAAACGCAAGGATAAACGTCATCCACGGATGATCCATAAACCACATCAGTCTCTCCCTCCTTCCAGTTCATAGCGATATGCCAGCCAACGCTTCCCGTATCCGTAATCTTCGATGTGCTGTGCATAGAACGGGTCAAGAACATTCCAGTGAGGCGGCGGACTATCCTCTTGCAGTCCAACGTGCCAGTAAGGTTTTCCACCCATATGCCGCAACTCCTCCAGCGTCAGCGGGGCATTAGGGGACGTGGAAATTTTCAGCTTTTCTATCTCACCACTTATAGCATAATAAAGTTCTTGTAGCTTGTCCGCACATTCCTCTACGCCATAATTTCCAGGGCAACACACCCCATATTTCGTACTGCCATAAATTGGACAGCTCCCACATCTGCTCATAATTACCTCCCCGGCCGCTTATTCCAGGCCGTCCCCGCCTGGCCCTGGGCCACGAATTTATTTCCATAGTGCCAGGGCTGCACCCAAAACTTCGGGCCTCTAGTTTTGCACTTGCGGCACACCACCCGATAGGCGGAGTTCTTATCGCTCTTGCCCTCCCGCATGATAGCTGTGTCATGCGAGCCGCAGAACGGACACGGTTTGAGGTTCATGCCGTCACCCCCAAATCTTCCATACTGAACACAATCCCCACACAGAACGGTTCCCCGTCCTCCATGATGGTGAACGTCTCATGCGGGATGTCCGTCTCGAACGTCCAGCAGGGGCCTCCCTTGTCATGCCACACCGCCTTGACGGTTCTGGCTTTCTTCCTCTCCCGGGCAAAGTACGGGCAATCATCCCGGCCACATTCTGGTTCCTGGAGAATGCCGTCAGGGGTGAGGTAGACAGTCGTGCCATTGTAGGCCCCGACCTCGTCGTTGATGGCCCCGCAGAGCTCCACATTATCGTCGGAGTAACCGTACACCGCAACCAGGCTAGCAGCCTTTGCGTCTTGTACCTCTCCCCATTCCATTTCCTCGCCGGTATCCCGGCCATTCAATTCGATTGTTAACTCTTTTGCTGTCATTTCGATAACCTCCAAATTCGTAATCGGTTGGCAATTTGCCTGTTACTTGATTTCCTCAGCGCAGACGTAAATCCCCGGTACCTCGGCCCAAAATTTTTCGCAGATCTCCGAGGCCACCTGTGCATCGTCCTTCCAGAACCCCACAGCGGTCATGCAGTCCTTCAGCAGCTTGTTCAGATTATCCGTGTCGGGCTTGGTGGTTCGGTACTCGCCGTCCCCATGCTCTCCCCTGGGGAAACACCACTTCACCAACAGCCGCACGGCCCCCCTCATGCGCTGCTCCGGCCTATGCCCGGCCAGGTGATCCGTCAGCTTTGACCGGGCCGCCACAACTTCCGGGGGGTCGTAGCTTACCGGCTTGCCCTTCACAACCCGCCATTTCTTTTCCTGGTGCGTAGCGGTGGGAGGGATCATCGGCATAAAAAACTCAATCCGCATATTTCTTTACCTCGCTAAAGTGCGCCATTGTTGAAAACTTTTTTGTCAACGGTCAGGGGGAAGGAGTCGTCGTGCGTAGCTTTCGCACGACTACTTCCCCCCGTTGACCGCAGGGAAATGATTTATTTACCCCCCGTAGGGGGGTACTTTTCCTTCCCTCGGGAAAATAACGGATTTCTGCGTTTTTTTCTCCCGCAGGGAAAACAGGGAAACTTCCGTTTTTTCTCTTAGGGAAATGAGGGAAAATCCCGTATTTTTCCCTCAAAGGGAAAGGGAAATTTTACGTTATTTTCCCTCTATTTTTTACCGACCTCCCCATCATCAATCCAAAAGCCGCCGTGCTCCTTCAGCCGGTTCCTGACCGTTTTTTCCGTCACACCCATGTACTCAGCAAGGGCACTAATCGTCACCTTGCCCTCTATGCCGCAGGCCTCAAATGCCAGCGCAATGGAATCTTTTCGCTCCTTTGCCTTGACTTCTTTAGGCTTACGCTTTTGCATAGCCCGTTGCCAGCCTGGGGTATCGCCCTCCGGGTCGATGTCGGCCAAAACCCCGCTCTCGTCGCTGCGGTGAACAGGGAAGTCAAACCACAGGTTGACCGGGGGGAATTTCGGAAACTCTCTGAGCGTCCCATCAATACGCCACCCTGTACGGGCCTCTGCGGCCTTTTTAGCGGCCTCTACGGCGGCCATAGTGTCCTTGTGCCCCTGCGGCCCTAAAGCGGCCTCTACGGCGGCCAGGGCGGCCTTCTCACTGCATAGATCGTCCTGGCTGACTTCATCCAATTTCCCCGCCGCCTGGAGGGCCGCCGCGCAGGCCCGGCCCACGGCGTTGTTGATCTCCTGCTTGCGCAAATCCTCGCCTATCGGCAATTCAATGAGATCCAGGAGGGCATCAGGGTCACGGGCAAACACCCCCGAGCCGCTGGCCCGGTCCATGCTCCGCTTGCTCCCCTGGCTGCCCTTGCTGTGATGGTGGCAGTAAATGACCGCACAGCCCAGCTCGGTACATACCTTGTCAAACTGATTGCAGAATTTCGCCATCTGGTCGGCGCTGTTCTCGTCGCCAGTGATGACCTTGTAAATGGGGTCAATAACGATTGCGATATAGTTCTTTTTCATGGCCCGGCGTATCAACTTGGGTGCCAGCTTATCCATAGGGATGGAGCGGCCACGGAGGTTCCAGACGTCGATGCTCCCCAGGTGTTGCGGGGGGTATCCCAGGGCCTCGTATACGTCCCGGAAACGGTGTAGGCAGGAGGCCCTATCCAACTCCAGGTTGACGTACAGGACACGCCCCTTGGCGCAGGAGAACCCCAGCCACGGCCGCCCCTCGGCAATGGAGCAGCACAGTTCAATGAGGGCATAGGACTTGCCGGCCTTGCTGGGTCCGGCCAGGAGCAGCTTGTGGCCCTGACGCAGAACGCCCTCAATCAAAGGCGGGGCCAGCTGGGGCAGGTTGTCCCAGGCGGAGGCCATATTCTCCGGGTCTGGCAGGTCATCGCTGATGCTCTCGATCCACTCCCGCCACTCGCTCCAGGACGCTTTGCCGATGTTGGTATCCACCAGGAATTGCTTGTGATTGTTCCGCTTGGCGCCGGGCAGTCGGGACAGCCGGGAGGGGTTCCGATTTTGCTTATCCACCTTCATTCCGTTCTTTTCGCAAACAGAATACAGGTAGTCAACACGGGTGCGGTATTCCTCATAAGAGGCGGCGTCAATGCGGACTATGGCGTGGAGGCTCTTGCCGCCCGAGTACACCAGGCAGGCCACGGGCAGCTCCAGTTCCCGGATGATTGCGTTCTGCTCCCCCAGCTCCATGCTGTCCGATTCAATCAGGGCGAACCGAAAGGCGGTCACGTTGTCATTCTTCACGCCCTTGCCGTCCAGGGGGTTGAACCGAATCCAGGCCCCCGTGCCGGGGTCATAGTCCCCCAGGACGGCCCCCAGGTCATCCCCGCACTTCTTCAACGCCTCGATCAGCTGGCCCGCCGTGCGGTCATAGTTCCCCCTGGTGGGCTTTCGCTCGCCGTCCTCCGCCTCGAATGTCTCTGTCACATAGCCGACATAATCATCCGGGGAAAAGAGGGTGCCGAGGTATTCAATCAGGTCACGGGCCGGGTGCCATTTACTGTCGGGGGGTTCCTGGATCTCCTTGGATTCCAACCAGGCCGGATTGACGATTACCTGTTCGTCCTTTGTGCTGATTTCATCGTCCCAGCTCAATTCATGGCCGGGCTGAGCGGGAGCAGGCCGCCAGCCCATGTCCATGGCCATCTTCACTACTGTGCCGCCTGTGACCGGCTCCGCGTTCCCGGTGAAGCTCTCCCACTTGCGCAGGCACTCGCCAGGATGATACCGCTTGCCGTCCCGGCGGCTCCAATCCTCCCAGTCGGAGGCGGAGTAGCCCGCCTCTTTTAAGCCCATGCCAACGGCGACCCAATCCTGATATGAGAGGCCCGCCGGGTCAATGTGCTCCAACGCCTCCAGCAGATCAAGGGTATTTTCCATTGCGTTTACACTCCTACATACTCAGACGGGTTAATGTTTCCGGGTACCCTCCAGCCATTGGCGGCAATCCTGTCAATCAGGTGCTTTGCCGTATCAAATTGCCACTGGCCCACGTGCTGGAACCCTTTCCCCTCCAGGAACCGAATTTGTTTCGGGGTTGTCAGACCCTCCACCCGACGCTTTGCCAGCCGATCCAGGAGCAGCGTCGCCTTGCCGGCGGTTTCGATCTCGTCCGGGAAAATACCCAGCTTTTCTAGGGTGGCCCGCTGTTGGTCGCTGGGCGGCCCCATCTCCCAACCGAAAGACGGGACATAGCTGGACAGGTCTGCCGCCTGGATGGACATTTCAAATTGCAGAGGATCCACCAGCTTACGCTTGCGGGAGCGCATTTCGGCCAGCTGTTTTGCCAGGGACTCCTCCCGCTGGGCCACAACATCCTCGCTGGCCTTTTTCTCGGCCTCCTCAATATCAACCGGGCATCCGGCCGCCTCGATGTTCTCGGTCATCTTCCGGGCAACCTCGTCCGATTCACAGATCAGGTTTGCGGGGTGGCACAGCTCGTGCCGCTCGGTATGCCACAGAAAGTCCAGGAGCAGCAGATCCTCTTTGCCGGGATACAGCCGGGTACCACGCCCGACCATCTGACTGTAAAGGCTTCGTACCTTTGTCGGCCGCAGGACTACCACACAATCCACACTAGGGCAGTCCCAGCCCTCGGTCAGCAGCATGGAATTACAAAGGACGTTGTACTTCCCCTCGTCAAAGGCTTTGAGGACTTCTGCCCGGTCCAGGCTGGTTCCGTGGACCTCCGCCGCCCGGAACCCCTGGACATTGAGCAGGCGGCAGAACTTTTGTGAGGTGCGTACCAGGGGCAGGAATACCACCGTCTTGCGGTTCTCACAGTAGGTACGCATTTCCTCAGCAATCTGGTGTAAGTAGGGGTCAAGGGCCGTGTCAATGTCGGAATTTTTGAAGTCCCCCGCTTGCACCCCCACATGGGAGAGGTCAAGGGTCAGGGGGATGGTAACGGCCTTGATCGGACAGAGGTATCCGTCCTTGATGGCCCTGGGCAGGGTGTATTCATAGGCCAGGTGCTCAAAATACTGGCCCAGGTTCCGCATATCCCCGCGGTCGGGGGTTGCGGTGACGCCCAGCACCCGGGCCTCGTCGAAGTAGGTAAGCACCCGCTGATAGCCGTCAGACAGGGCATGGTGGGCCTCGTCCACCACAATCACGTCGAAGTAGTCAGCCGGGAACTGTCCCAGCCGTTTCTCCCTCATAAGGCTCTGAATAGAGCCAACAGTCACCCGGTACCAGCTGTCCAGGCACGTTTCCTCGGCCTTCTCCACAGAGCAGCGGAGCCCCGTGGTCTGGAGCAGCTTATCGGCGGCCTGATCCAGCAGTTCCCCACGATGGGCCAGAATCAGGCACCGGCGGCCGGAGCGCACCATATCCTCAACAATTTTTGAGAAAACGATGGTCTTTCCGCAGCCGGTCGGCAATACCAGGAGCGTTCTGAGGAACCCGGAGGCCCAGTCGCTTTTTACAGCCTCCCGGGCCTCCTGTTGATAGGGCCTCAGCTCCACTTAGAAATTCCCCGAGCTCCAGGGGGTGGGGGTCCCCTGGGGCAATTCAGACCAATCCTGTCCCGCCCCCTGGGCCGCGGGTGGCTGGACTGCCGGCGCATTCTCCGGGTCGTAAAACTCCGTAATCTCGTTGCTCTCCCGTTCCTTGCCGTCGTTGCCCGTCCACTTGCGGACACCCACATGGCAAACGCCAGTGGAGCCGGGGACGGCCCCCCAATTCATCCGCATGGCCTCTCCGTGCTTGCGCTGGCCGATGGAGGTAAAGAACTGGCACAGCTTCCATTCGAACTTGCTGTGAAGGAAAAGGTTGGTCAGCACATCGCCAGAGGCCTCGGCGCTGCTGACGGTCACCGTCAGAATGGCCTTGTTGCAGGCCGGGATCTTCTCGCTGCCGCTGTGCCGGGCACGCTCGAATTTCTTCACAGTAAAATTGTAGTCCCCCTCGGGGAGAACCTGGAACGGGCTGTCATCGCGTTGGATTTCATCATCCCAACCAAATTCACGGGGCATAGAATCGTACTCGCTCATGTTGTAGTTCCTTTCAATCTGTTCAAAATTTTTGCGGGAGGATAGTTGCACTTGGCCGTACAACTATCCTCTCTTTCCTTCCCAGGTTATAAGGCTCTAAAAGGGGAGAGGATCGTTGGCCTTGATCCAGTTGCAGACCTGCGCCCATGCTCCGACCAAAACACCCTGGATGAAGTCGGCCGGCAAATTTTCCAGCGGGGTTTGCTCCGGGAAATACCCACGGGCCGCAAAGGCCGCCTGCACCTGGTAATCCTCTACACCGTTGGCTTTCATCAGGTCACGCAGCGCCTTGAGTGCGTCGGCGTTATCCTGGGGCTTGGTATCCTCCCGGGGTGCCGGGGGAGGTGCCGGGGCCGGGGGAGGTGCCGGAGCCGGGTCAGGCTCCGGGGGTGGCGGCGGTGCCGGTTGCGGGGACGCATTCGTACTCGCAGGAGCCGGAGCGGGGGCGGGAGCCGGGGTGGCGGCCTGCACCGGGGGCGGCGGTACCGGGGCGGAGGGGGCCGTCCCCGTGCTGATGTACTGGGCCAGGGCAGAGAAGTCCAGGGGTAACTCCTCCGGCAGTCCCAGCCGGTTTTTAGCGTCCCAGCACGGATGATGGGAGGTATAGATTACCCGGCGCCCCCCCTGGGCTTTGAACTTCTTCCCCTTATCGTCGGCGGCTACGGACAGGGTTTTGTAATTGGCAAACAGGAGCAGATCGGACCACTCTTTCACCAGGGCAGAGGTCTTTTTCTGCAACTTCAATTCCCAGCGGTCATAAGCACCCATCTCGTCGGGCTGCTCGAACTTCCGCATCATGGCGTGGGCCGTCAAAACCACATGGACACCGCGGCCCACAATCTCCTCCAGAAGATTCAGCAGACGGCCAAACTCCTCCGCCAGATAGACGTAGCCCTTTCCGTAGCCCATATCCTCAATGCCGCTCAATTTCTTGTCGGCGCAGATACTGGCAATACACAGCTGCTCCGCCCAGTCGGCGGTATCGATCACCAGCGTAGAGCACACGCCCGGGTCGCTGCGGATGTACTGAACCTGCTCCATGAGCATTGTCCAACTGGAGGGCTTATCCGTGCGGGACACGTCCATGTGCCGGGTCGAGCCCTCGGTGTCGATGAACACAGGACGGGGGAAGTGGGCGGCCAGGGTGGACTTGCCAATGCCCTCCGGGCCGTAGACAACCACCTTCAGAGCGCCCCCGGCTTTGCCGGTATGGATTTTCAGCTGGTTCATTAAAATTCACCTGCTTTCCAAGATGTCGGGGCGGGAGCCGCCACAGGGGTCGGGGCGGGGGCCGCCGTGTCTTTGGCATAACCGTCCTCAATGATGATAGAGCACTCCCCACCAGTGGACACACGGGTGGCGATCCCCTGCAACCCCTCGTCCTCCATCCAGGCGGAGAACTCCCGCAAGGTTTCCAAGTCCATTTGCTCCAATTTATCCAGGAGCACAAATCCGCAATCCGGTTTCAGTGCCCGGACGATAGCGGTGGATACCTTCAGCTGGTCGCTGCCACTCATGCAGTCCCAGGGCTTACCCTTGTAGATTAGCTCCCCATCTTCCACGGAGAGGCCAGGGAGGGGCAGTTTTGCGCCTTGCAGGAGATCCGTCTTCTGCTGGCGCACCGCCTCCAGCTGTGCCGTCAGTCCGGCGTATTGGTCGCCGCACTCCTTGGCCTCGGCCTCTGCCCGGGCTTTGTCTTGGTTGGTGCGAACCTTGGCATTGATGGCTTCCGTATCCCGGATGCTGGCCTCCAACTCCTCCGTAGATTCGTCCACCAAATCCAGGGCTGACTTTTGTGCCGTTTCACAGTCCGCGCACACAGCGGTATATTTTGCGCTCAACTCCTCCAACTGGCGGAAAAGGCTTTGTTTCTCCTGCTCCAGTTGGGCCGCCCGTTCCCGCTTGCGCTGGTTCTCGCCGTTCCGGGCAAGGATGTCCTGCTGGCGCTGAATGAGGTCATAGGCGGAAATCGGCTCGGCGGGGGCCTCGGGATAGCTGGGCAGTTCCTTGGCGTACTTCGCCTTTTGGTCGGCGATCTGGCCGATAGCGTGCCGCTGGTTATACAGCTCCTTTTCCTGCCGCTCCAGCTTTTCCACCTGCTCCTCCAGGCCAATAATACGGAGGAGGGTTGTAGCCTTTTCCTTGCTGGTGGACTGCATAAACCGGGGCATGTCAAGGGCCAACTGCTCCACAAAGGAATTGAGCAGCTGCTGGCCCGCCTTGCGGCCGGAGGCGTCCGTTACCTTCAAATCGCTGTTCTTGCCCGACCGCTCCACGATGATCCCGTTGGACAACTCCAGGCGGAGCCGGGGCGGGAGGACGGAGCCCTCCCGCTGGGCCTGGGAGGGCCGGTAGCGGTCCCCTCCCAGCGCCCACACAATGGCATCCAGACCCGAGGTCTTGCCCTGGTTGTTGCGGCCCCCAATCACCGTCAGGCCGGCGGGGGCCGGGGTGAGGGTCAGCGCCTTAATTCGCTTGACATTCTCAGCCTCAAACTGCGTAATTTTGACTGACATACTTAACTCCTTTTCTTCGTCTTGGTGGCTTTTTTCTTCGCCGGGGGTGCGCCCTTCCTTCCCCGCTCGATGCAGTACTGGCGAACAATCTGCTGTTGCTCGTAGCCAGTGGTAGTGCTGACCAACTGGCCGTAGCTGATTTTCCGTTTCCGGGCCTCCAGGGCCAGGGCGGTCAATTCATCGGTCGGGGTGGCATAAATGCCGTTTTGAATCTCGGTCAAGCCATCCCCTCCACCACGGCCCGGATGGCCCCCTGCAATTTGCTGGCCTTATCGCTATCCGTGGCCTTGATCCGCTCCAGGGCCTCCATCATCTTCCCATAGGTTTCCTGCCAGCTGGTGAACAGTACCTTGAAGGTGGTTGCATCGGGGTCAGCCTGGGCCAGTTGCTTTTCAAGGGCCTGCATCCGCTCGGTGGTGGCTGCCTGGGCCTTCTCCACCTCGTCGGCAGTCATGGCCTGGATCTCCTCGGGGGTGAGCTCCCGGACCTGCGGTCCCTTGGCTTTCAGCTCGGCCAGCTCCTTTTGTGCGGCGGCTAGGGCCTCCTCTGCGGCTTTCCGGGCCGTGTCAGCCTTTTTCTTGGCCTCCTTGGCCTTGTCCACCTTGCCCGTCATTTCCTCAATAGCGGCTTTCCGGGCGGCCTCTACGGCCTCCGTATCCGTCTCGGCGGGGCGGTTGCGCAGCTCCTCTAGCTCCTTGAGCAGTTGGGTATGCTCGACCTCGGCGGTCGTAGCGGCGGTGGTAGCCGCACTCAACTCACTCTGGAGACGCCTGGCATTGATTTCAGCCTGTTTCTGCGCCTCCTGTGCCTCCTTTACGGCGGCCCTGGCCTGGTCAGCCTCCCGCCGCGCCCCCTGGGCTTCGTCCTGGGCTGCGGCGGCCGCCTCCAGGGCCTCCTCCCTCTCCTTCAGGGCCTTGTCCAGTTCCCGGTTGCTCATACTCCCCACATCATGCTCGGCCATAAACTGCTCCCGCTCCTCCTCGTCGGGAATTGCCAGCAGACGCAGCGCCTTGGTGTAGGTCAAATTCGCAAACGCTTGGGATTTTGCCTCGCCGCCGAAAAGACTCTGCTGTGCGGCGCCGTACTCACGGTAAATGCGCATGAAATTGTTTGCAGTGGACTGGGAGTAATCGACCTCGTTTTTCAGATAGTCCCCCCACTGCCCATGCGGGAGAATGGCCTTGACCTCCTCCAGCCGACGACCGATCTCGACGGCGTAGCCCAACATGATCTGCTGGGCCTGCCTCTGCAACGTGCGGATCTCCAGCGTCACCGTCTCCACAGTGCGAGGCGGGGCCGGAGCAACCTCTGCGGGGGCCGGTGGGGCACTCAGGCCAAAATCGGCACTGAGTAAGCGCCCCTCCTCCATTTCCTCCCGCTCCATATCAATTTCGCTCATTCTGCTCATGCTATCCTTATCCTTTCTTTCGGTTGAGCGTGGCGGACGAAACTCAACCACGCCTTTTCAAATGCCTTGACTTCCGGGGTGCGGTCACAGTTACGTAGACCCCGGTTCTGTCTGACCTTCTTGGCTTTCTCGTCAAATTCAAGGGTGAAGAACGGTTTATCGGGCTCCGCTATCTGACGGATAAACATAATTGCGGTTCTGCCCTCTGCGTACCTGTTAGCGTAGGTAGCTACGCAATGATGTAAGTCCTTCCCCTCCTGGATCAATTCAGCCTCGGTCTGGCAAGGCCGGATCAACAGGCCGTCCAATTCAAATGACAAGGATTCCAATTCAGCGGCCCGCTCCAGAAACATCGCGTTAAGCTCCGCATTCACCCTGGCCTGCTGCTCCTCCATTACCTGGTCATGTGCGGCGTGCAGATCGCGAGGCCAACGAACCAGGCTGTCGTTCAAATCCCGTTGGAGCCGATGGGCCATATGCCAGTAATCTTGAAGGGTGTGCCATTGCTCTTTCTGCCTTTTGAGGTAGCGGAGAATACGCCAAAAGTCTGCTGGTGGCCCTTCCTCCAAAATTCGGTTGACCTCGTAGACCGCTTTACTTCTCAGCAACTTAATATCTTCCGGCAGTTTTATGGGCAATCCAGATTCTTTAACCAGTCGATACCGCTCCAAATCTTCTACGCTCCAGCGCATTTGCCGCATATACCGAAATTCCTCTTTGTTGAGGCCCAGCATCTGTGCGGGGCGTCTTTCCTTCCAGTTGACGTCAGGCAATTTGGGAATACCACCGTGATCTCTGCCGTCACTTTTTTCCCGGTCAATCAATTCCACCAGGAAACGACCACAGCCCTGTACCAGCAGGTTTTCAACGGTGGGGTGCCTGCGCCATAGTGCCAGGTAGCTTACTAGCCGCTTGCCTCCTGCGTCCTGGTACAAATCCAGCTTGCAGTTTTCAGCCGTGGTGCCCTCCAGAATGGATTTATCCCAGGGGTAGCAGATGGACACCGTACCGTACACATCATTGAACGTCTTTCGCTGTGCCCATTTGTGAAAAATGGAGATGGAGCCGCTCATAGTCCTCAGATAGCCCATCAGGCGAACAACCTTCTTTTCCTCCACCACCCATGCACTGTAAGGGTCAGTGGTGTACCGGCTTTTCCCGGATTTTTCAATCCAGCGTTTTACCAGCCATTCGGTCAGCACAAAGCGGTCTTTGCGGCCCTCCACGGGGAGGCGGGACATGGTGGTGATCCAGGCCCCGTCTTCAATCCCCCTCGGAATGCTCCCAACGTGTACTACCTTCACCTCACACCCGCATATGGGGCACATGGTCAGGCTGCCGCTGATAACGCTCTCCGACATTTCCTGGTTATACCATCCGAACGGGGCCGGGACATAGCAGGCGCTACATCCTCCTGTATTAACCTTTTCAGCGTAAAAGGTCTTGCCGCAGTGGGTACATACCACCTCAACGGCGGGGCGCGTCCGGTCTTCCAGCGGCTCATAGACCTTCCCCGCCTTATAGATCAAATACTCCTGTTGAAAAGCCTCCTGCTCTAAAGCCCATCGAACCAGATCAACGGGCGGCGTTTTGGGTAGCAGAGGCTCATAATCAATCTGCTCCACGTTCTCCCGCCCCCCTTACAGGAAGTCAAACGGGTCAACCAGCTTTTGGGTCGGGGCGGGGGAAGCGGCAGGTTTGACTTCATCGGGACGGGTGAGGCCATAAAACTCCCGCAGAATATTCTCAGCCTCCGCAGGGGTTACGCAGGAGAAATTGCCAGTCTTGTGGCCGTCAGCAAACGCCTTGATCTTCTTCTCGGCGGCGGTGATGCTCATGGCCTCGTTCTCCAAGTCCTGGGCAATGAGCTCCGCGCTCTTGGGCTCCATGCGGCAAATGTCCTTCAGCTGCTCCCCTACCATCCACTGGGGAGAACGGGGCTTGACCTTGGCCTGCTGGGCTTCCAACAGGGCGATAGCCTGTTCCTGAATGCTCATTACTGTGCCTCCTTTACAATCCATACAGGGGCACGCTGGACTCCAAACTTGACGGCCTCCTGGTGGGTAGCAACGGCAATATCTACCGTCTGTCCGGCTACAGCCCCCCCAACGTCTGCGGCAAGGTATCGCTGTCCGTCAATTATCAATGTACTGCCCAGGGGAATCACGGCGGGATCAACGGCGGCTATGCCGGGGGTGACGGGGATTCCTGTGGCCGTCAGGCCGTCCCCGGTACCACAGATGTGGGCATAGGGTTCGCAGCAGTAAGCGGTAAGCCGGCATTCGCCGATGTACTCCCATGCCCCCACCGCCTCATACTCTGCCGCCTGGGCGGCCCTGGCCTGTTTCTCCTGGGCGGTTGCCAGTGACACCGCCGCCAACTCCTGGAGAGCGTTGTCCCGGCTTTCCTCCGCCAGCTGAAGCTCCTGTTCCAACTGGCCCCGCAGGTAGTTGTGGACAAGGGCCTGGGCTACGTTGCACAGGACGGCCAACACCAACAACCCTATGGCCGCCCGTTTCCAGGCATCCAGCGAACGACGCAGCGCCCGCCTATCGGGGAGGACGCGGGGGGCTACGCCGCCCCGTCCCTCATTCGTAGAAATCATGCTTGACAAATCCTTTCTTATCCCTCAAAATAGAGGTGTAGTGTGGTTTTGACTGAACCATTACTCTTGCTTGCCGCTTTCGATGTTTGCACCATCGGAGGCGGCACCTTTCTTTTCACGGGTACCAGGGGTGCCCGTCTTCTTAAGCCGCAGGATATAGATGCACTTCCCATGTCGGTACAGGTCAAAGACCGCTTTGAGGTTTTTGTGGAGCCGGAAGTTCCGCACAGTGTCGTACCGGCGCTTGGCCGTCTTCTCGTCCTCATACTCAAAGCACATGTTCTTCTGCTTGCCGGCCAGGAACGACTTGATAGCAGTAACCTCCTCGCTCTCCTTCAGGGCACGGCGGCGCTCGGGCAGGGTCGCCAAATCATAGCTGATTTTCATTTAACATACTCCTCTCGCATAAATTGAATAGTTTTGGTTGTCCTCTGTGACAATATCTCCCCATGTAAGACCGTCAGTGCCCGGTATTGGGTCATCAAGGCTGATGGTCTGGAGCCTGCGGCTTTGTTTCTGCCTCTCGTTGTGGACAGCGGAGGCCATAGCTCTCCAGGCGATGGTGCTAAATTCGTATTTATATAAGTCCGGGCGGCTGAACCAGTTTTGTACTGTGAGCAGATACCGGAATATTACAACGTCAAACCAATCATCAACCGGGAGACGCTGCGCCCGCAGGAAACGAAATACCAGGCTGAAATTTTGCTCGGCTACGGCCTGGGCCGCTGGGGATAGCGGACTAAGTTGGGCTGGCACAAGTTATCCCTCCTCTCAAAATAATGTCAGCTGGGGTGTCTGTTCGGGCTGCTCCGCTGGGGGTGCCTGCTCTGCCTCTGGCGGGGTTTGCTCGGGTTCCGGGCTGGTTCGCATTACTCCCAGGCTTTCCAATGCCAACCGCATCCGCTCCCATTGGATTCTTGCGGGCCAGGGCTCCATGTAAAGGGCAGGCATCAACCAGACCTCTTGCTCCGGGGTGGGGGAAATTAACAGCGGGTTTTGGCCATGCCCTACAATGGGATGTAAGATGGAGTCCGCCACCACCACATAGCCGGCACAGCCCAAAAGGGACAGTTGCAGGTAACACATCAGGGCCGCCGTTCGGTCAATATCCTGCGCCACATACAGGGCTGCAGCAGGGCCTAGCTTGTTGCGAACCATAGTGTTGCGGGCTGCAATCAGTAGGGCTCCGGCACCACAACAGGGGTCATGAATTCCAACCCAGCCCTGTTTCTCTATCTTTGCCTCCAGGTCTGTGACCGTGATTTCTGATATCATCCGGCAGATGTTGTATGGGGTGAAGAACTGGCCTTTCCAGTGGTTGCCCAGGTTTAAGCCCATGAACATCTCTCCGAGAAAATCCTGGTCGGGTTCATCGTCTAGGGCTTCCACCAATAGGGCAAACAGTTTCGGGAAAATCTGTTGCTCTCCCTGGTTGTACCCCTTTATGGTGCGCATGTACTGCTTTTCCCGGTCATCGTGGGTTTTTCCCTCCCGGTCAAAAGCGTTTGAAATGGTGATTGCGGCCATAGCTATGAAGTCGGCCCACACCTCCCAGCTACTTTTCCTCTGGCACAAATCAGTGAACAGCTTGGAAAACTGGCTTTGACTGTCCCTGCGGAACCGTACTGCACGTGCCATGGGCTATGCCGGCTCCGGGTAGGCGATCCGCACCAGGCGCTCCAACTGCCAAGCGTCCAGGTGCTTGTCAGCCTCGGCCAGAATGCGCTCCTTGGTGACGTCGCCCACACCAATCAGAGCCCTCCGGTAATCCTCAAAGGTGGATTTTTTCTTCATGGGTACCTCCTTAAAGTTTAGGGTCAATGCGCCGGATACCTCCAACGGCGGGGGGTGCCTCCTCGGTGGGCCTGGCTGTCCCCAGCCGCATGAGTTCCAGAACATCGTCCAGGTTGATAAGTGCCTTGCGCCCGGCCCACACTACGGGAACAGTGCCATCCTTCGCTAGCTTGCGGATATGGAACTCTGTCACCTCTGTATCAGGGTCAAGCGCCTTGATCTCCGCGACAATCTTTGCCGCCGTCCGCATTCGCGGAATGCCTTTGGTGCCGTCCATCTTTTCACCTCCCGGGTATTGGCGGCAATACCGAATTTTGGATTCTCAATTTTCAAGGTACAGGGTGTTGGAACGGGTCAGCCCGAACCGACTGAAGCGGCATCAGGTTCCAGCAGGTCACTTGTGCTACAACCATACACTGTTGCCGCTTTTTCCAGATTCCGCTTTGTCGGCGTGTTGGAGCCCTTCTCCCACTGAATGATGGTGATGGGGTCAACACCAATTTTCTCCGCTGCCTGGGCCTGGGTCATCTTTGCAGAAAGCCGGGCCATGCGAAATCTGTTAATTTCGAAGATAGGCATGATGTCCTCCTTTCTAATGCCATTTTCTAAGAAAACTAATATTTCTATTGACACAGGGTAGAAAACCGTTTATTATGTAAGAGCCAACAAACATAAGAAACGCCCGCATTTGGGGGGCTCGGTTTTGTATTGTCTGTATCAACATGGCAAAGTATATATTAGTTTTATTAGAAAGTCAACGCAAAAAATATTAGTTTCATTAGTTTTGTTATTCTGCACAATTCCGGGAGTGTGATTTTATATGTTTTGGACTAGGTTCATTGAGCTTTGCAATGAAGCCGGGAAATCTCCAAATGCTGTTGCTGCCGCATGTGGCGTAAAATCATCTGGAACTGTAACAGGTTGGAGCAAGGGGTCTGTTCCCCGTGCTCCTATACTCCATAAAATGGCTGAATACTTCCATGTTTCTGTCGATTACCTGGCAGGCAACGTCAATGATCCGTTCCTCCATTTGGACAATGACCGTATCCTCCAGGACATAAATAGCTATGTGGACGAAAGCACCTCCTCCCTTACAGATAGGGACAGGCGGGATATAGCCCGTGATCTGGAGCGGATCATGGAGGCCCTGGACACAGCCGGCGATTTGCAGTTTGACGGGGATCCCATGAGTGACGAGGCCCGGGAGAGTATCAGGGCCGCAATGAAGCTGGGGCTAGAGGCCGCTAAGGTCAAAAATAAAGAGCGGTTTACTCCCAAGAAATTCAGAAAGGAGTAAACCGTCATTGGATATTAAACGCCTTGCCGAGAGGCTGGTGGACAAGCACGGCACCCGTGACCCCTTTAGGATTGCGGATGCGCTGGACTACACCATCATTTACACCCCCCTGGTGGGAGTGCGGGGCTTTTATCAATATCTGAAGCGGTGCCATATCATTTACTTGGACTCGGAGCTGGACGAGGCCACAGCACGCTTTGTCTGTGCCCATGAACTGGGGCATTCTTTCCTTCACCGGGGCCTAAATCGGATATTCATGGATACCCGTACTTTTATCATCACTGGCCGCTATGAAACCGAGGCCAACCAGTTTGCGGTTGACCTGATATACAGTGACGAGGAATTGCAGCCTTACCTATCCCGCAGTTATGAGCGTGCAGCCGCCTATATGGGTGTCAGCAAAGCCCTTGCGGAGTATCGAATGGGAGAGGTCATGCCGGAACATCCGGCCGACGAATGGGCATGAAAAAAGCCCTCCCCGGTGCTACCAACACCGAGGAGGGCAAAGAGGGCAGTAGACTTTCCGACGGCCTAACTGCCCTCCTATCATATCAAATGCAGGAGGAAAAAGCAAGATGGCAACCATTCAAAAACAGGGGAGAGGCTACAAAATTACCGTCTCCCAGGGCTATGATTATGCCGGCAAGCGGCTCCGTCAGTATATGACGTGGGTGCCGGAGCCGGGGATGTCTGAGCGGCAGATCAAGAAGGAGCTGGAGCGGCAAGCGGTCTTGTTCGAGGAAAAGGTTTTGACCGGGGCCACCTCCAACGGCAACATGCGCTTTGCCGACTTTGCGGAGAAGTACATGACAGAGTATGCCCAGCTGTACCTCAAGCCGAAAACCATAGCCACCTACACGGAACACCTTCAGCGCATTAACCAGGCCCTCGGCCACATCCGTCTCTGTGACCTCCGTACCGGCCACATCAACAGCTTTTACCAAAACCTCCAGGAGAAGGGGATCCGCAACCGCACCACAGCCCTTTGCAAAATTGACCTACGGGAACGGATTGGGACGCAGCGCGGAGCTCTGACCGCTTTTGCCGACCGCGCCGGCGTCAGCCGGGCCACCGTTAAGCAGGCCATAGATGGCAAGCCCATCAACCGGGAATCCGCTGACGCTATCGCCCAGGCTGTGGGGATGAAGACCACCAGGGCCTTTACTGTCACCACCCACGGGGAACCCCTGGCCCCTGCCAGCGTGATCTCCTACCACCGTACCCTCTCCTCCGTCCTCTCCCGGGCGGTCAAGTGGGGCTATATCCAGATTAACCCGGCAGACGCAGCGGAAAAGCCCAGCCTGGGCGGCCATGAGGCGGCCTATCTGGAGGAGGATGACGCCCGGCGGCTCCTGGAGCTGTTGCAGGCCGAGCCGGTCAAATGGCGGGCACCCATTACCTTTGACCTGCTCTCCGGCCTGCGCCGGGCGGAGCTGCTGGGCCTCCGCTGGCAGGACGTAGACTTGGACGGGCATACCATCACCATCCGCCAGACCTCCAACTATCTGCCCGGAAAGGGGGTCTATGTCGGCACACCGAAGACCTCCACCTCCGCCCGGCCTCTGCCCATCTCCACTGCGGCTATCATGTTGCTGCTAGAATATAGAGCCTGGCAGGACGCCCAGCGGGAGCAGCTGGGGGACGCCTGGGAGAATCAGGACGGGCGGGTGTTCACCACCGACACCGGGGCGCCCATGTTCCCCGACAGCCTGACGCAGTGGTTCAGCGGCTTTATTGCCCGCTCGGGTATGCCGAAAGTGACGGTTCACAGCCTGCGGCACACATACGCCTCCCTGATGATTGCCGACGGTGTGCCTCTGGTGGTGGTATCCCGGCAGCTGGGCCACGCCCAGGCCAGCACCACGGCCAACATCTATGCCCACGCTATAGCCTCCGCCCAGGCTAAAGCCATGCAGACCTTTGACCGTTTCAATGACATTGTGGGAACTGAAAAGCCGCCCGAAAAGGACATGAAAAAAGCGGCCGGGAATTGATCTCCCGGCCGCTCAACTGTGTATTCTGCGGTGAATCTTTGCCAGATTGGACGCTAAATGGACGCTAAATCCAGAAATCCGGGGCTGTCGGAGAAATAAGAAAAGCCTTGTAACCGTTGCGGCACAAGGCTTTTACTGGAGCTGCTACCCAGATTTGAACTGGGGACCTCATCCTTACCAAGGATGCGCTCTACCGACTGAGCTATAGCAGCATAAATGGCGACGCGGAAGGGACTTGAACCCTCGACCTCCGGCGTGACAGGCCGGCGTTCTAACCAACTGAACTACCGC
>ERZ808051.471-NODE-471-length-44469-cov-7.053816_pt1 | contig 44469 bp, 49 predicted proteins | sample MGYA00380199_ERZ808051 | MGnify/ENA primary metagenome ERZ808051 (study PRJEB31490, sample SAMN06133391) | mouse gut metagenome | isolation source: J11 | host: mice | place: China: Chengdu | collected 2015-05 ... | reverse complement strand
TATTCCTCCCGTTATTTTTAACTTTAGTAGCGAAAGCAGCTCCCGCCATGGGGATACTTAAGGGGCTTGCCCCTTAAGCCTACCGGAGGGACAAAGGGCAAGCGGAGCGCGCAGGTGAGACTTTAGGCTCACCGGAGAAAATTGCAGACGCAAAGCGGCTGTAATTTCCCCCCTCTCCTTGCCCTTGCCCTGACCCATTGCCCGGCCCATTTCCTGACCCCTTTCCTGATCCCTTGTAAATTCTGGTAGAAATTTGTTGGGAAATGGTGTATACTGACTGTGCTGTCACCCTATACTGCACAGCAGGAAGGGGGTGTTAACTTGTATAATATCTTCGATTTCTTTTTTTCGGTTATGGCGAGTGTAGTTGGTAACTACATAAGCAAATGGTTAGACCGAAAGAGTAAGGACAGCTAGCCTAAGAATGAACCCCCAGGAATTGCCCTTCCTGGGGGTTCGCTTTGTGTTAACTTGTTTTTATCTTCAACTTCTTGGTACCATTATATTATCCCATTTCTTTATGAATGTCAACAGATTTATTTCATATGACTTTTCCATTCTGATAGTCGGATGACTTACTCCTATCTTCTGGAATGTCCAATATTTTTCTAACAATTTTTTGAGTGCCAGCATCGGCCCGTTGGTAAGCTTCTATTAATTCTTTTTCTTTCGCAGATAATTTTTGATCAGGTAGCCCTGTTATAAATTCCTCTACGGTTATTCCCAAAAATTCACATATGACAAGGATATATTCTATTGGTGGATTTGTGTTCCTTTTTTTCCAGTTTGTAATCACGCTTTGTCTAATATTTAGTTTTTTGGCTAAATCTGCTGTTTTTAATTGCTTATGCTCTATAATTTCAAACATTCTTTCACAGATTGTCATATTTCTCCTCATAGCAAAAAGTTGTCATTTGTGTATTGACTTATTGTCATTTGTGAATTATAATCAACTCAAGGGTAGACAAATAGACTACCTCAAAAAGATTAAGCTGCTACTCTACCGGTAGTGGCGGGGGCTGGTGTTATGTAATTCGTGGCAGATTTATTGTAACAAATTTCCGGCCCCTTGTAAAACAAAACTTTAGAAACTCTTGTTTGCTGATCGGCTCTTATACCGGTCATTGATGAAAGGGGAAAATTTTATGCGTTACACCTTAAAATGCGGGCTTTCAAAAACAGCCATTTACCAGACACTGAAAGATCATGTTTCCAGTGGTATCCTGCTTCCGTCCCTTCGGGAGTGCCGTTTTAATAAGATTAGAAATTCCTATTGGTTATTCTTTGAAAACGAATCCGGCAAATGGGAATGCAACCTCTGCCAATCTGACGGTTCTATCGCCTTTTATGTTTTCTGCAAGCAGTATTCCGAGCAGTTTGGCAGTTATGTTCTTACAGAAGGCCTCAGACTCCGTGTGTCAGACGGTTACCTTTTAAGCCATGGGATGGTCCGGAAGGCGGCGTAATGCCCTTCCGGTGCGTGGCGGGGCCGGTTTCCTGGCTTCCGCCAGTACCGCCGCCATCCTGCCAGGGCTTCGGCGCGTGGCGGGGCCAGTTGCCTGGCTTCCGCCAGCCGCGCCGCGGGCCTGTCAAGGCCGCCCGGAGGGCGCTTGTTTAGCCTTGACAGGGCAGTCCCCGGCATACTGGCGGCAAGGTGCTGGCGGCGCCGCAGGCATCCGACAGCGCCTTGATTACCCGCCCGCCGGGCACCGTGGCGGCCGCCAGCAGGCTTTTGGGTAGGCAACACCCTGGCGGGCTATTTGGGGATACTTAAGGGGCTTGCCCCTTAAGCCTACCGGAGGGACAAAGGGCAAGCGGAGCGCGCAGGGAAGACGGAAGGCTTCCCGGAGAAAAATTGAGACCCCGGCTCAATTTTCCCAAATAAAAACCTTCGCCGTAGCCGGAACCGCCGTGGCCCCCCGCCAGAACCCTGGCTCCCCGGCCGCCTGCGCCGTGGCGGCCGCCAGCGTCTGGCGGGTCCGCCCGCCCGCCATTTTTATTTTCCGGATGCACAATCCTTTCCGGAGCTGCCCCTTATGCCTTTCCCTCCTCTGGGGCAGCTCCCCTTAAATCAGATTAACCCCCTTGTGGTTAAGAATACATGTCATCAAAGATCAAACAATGAAAAGCGGCCTTTTATGGCTGTTCCAGTTGAAAGGAGAACTTATTTTATGGAATTACAGATCATTCTTTTGTATGCCGGCCAATACCAGATCACAGACGAAACGACCGGAGAAATCAAGCAGGGCGTTACCTGTAATTATTACTTCAATACGGACCTTCGTGCGGAGGACAACAAGAACGGCACAAAGGGCACCCGTCCGGCGAAAGGTTCCATTGATTTCCTGTTAATGAGAAAGATAAAGTCCGCCCCTGCCCTTTATGATGCCAAATTTGAAATGAGTGTGGGCTCAGACGGCAAGCCTGTATTAAAAATTGTAGATTTGGATTATGTATCCGACATTTTCATTGGAATCGTTTCCGATCAGCAGCCTGCGGCAGCTCCCAAACTTCCGGCTGAGCCTGCTACTGAACCTGCTTTAGAATCTCCGGCAGAACCTGCAGAGCCTGTTTCCGGCCGTTCTGGAAAGAAATAAAGGAGCTTTTCTCATATGAATACAGAAACTGTGGATTACACAAAAGTGGAGGTTTTAACCGGAGGGGAAACAGAAGCGAAAGCTGAGGCTCCGGCAGAAATTGAAACAGAAGCAAAGACGGCAGCGGAAACAGATACGGAAGCGACAGCGGAAACGGAGACGGAGACAGAAGCTGAGACTCAGACGATACCGGAAACAGAAAGAAAGGCAGAAGTCCAGGCGGAAACAGAGGCCCGGACAGAAACAGAGGTCCGGGCAGAAACAGAAACATCTGTGTTCCCTGCTTTCGAGGACGAAAAGGAAACAAATTCTTCCGAGCTTTCTTCTGACTTATCCGATCTATTTGAACAGATGGATACGTTTCCGTATTCAGAAACCAGTGAGGAGGTTTTACTGGACTGGCAGGAGGACCTTTCCGCCTGCCGGGCTTCCCTGGACTCCCTGGTATCCCTCCTGCTGTTTGGGGATATTGCCCTCTGCCTTCTTCTTGGCTGCTTATGTGCTTCCATCTTTTCCGCTTTCTGGAAGGTAAACCGATAGGTTTTAAAGGAGGATTTTTATGACATTATCTGAGATTTCCAACGGACTTTTCTCTTTTGTCCCCATCGGCTTTTTCGTCGGCTGCATCCCTCTGGCGGCAGGCCTTGGCATACAGATCATCATTAACGCGATGAAACGGTTTTAAGGTGGTTGGTTTCCTGCCCCCGCTTCCCGGTGGGGGCGGTTATCCATAAATAAAATGAAAGGTGGTATGAATGATGTTACAGACAACAATGTTAAAGGAAAAAGCAAAAACGGCGGCTTTGGCTGCGCTTCCCGCAGCGGCCAGCCTGGCGCTTCCCATGACCAGCTTTGCCGCGGAAGGCGACCCGTCCGCTACGTCTACCATGTTTGAATCCGTTACAACCGGCATGGTTACGGCAATCCAGGACATGGTTTCCTCCGTTGGCAGCACAGTAGGCGCCATTATTCCTGTCGTATTCCCCCTGGTTGCACTGGGAATCGGCGTATCTATCTGTATTTCCATGGTCCGCAGGGTTTCCAGTCACGCCTAACCGGCGCTTAACGGCAGCCTTTCAGGCGGAGCAGAATCATGAGCCCTGATATCCGGGGCAGGTTTTTATTGTCTTAAGGGCCTCCTGGTTTTCCGGGGGCCCTTTTTGAAAGGGAAATGTTTATGAAAGCGAACAGACTTTTAAGCAGGTTAAAACGGTTTACCTGTGTGTTCCTCTCCTCTGTCCTGCTCTTTTTCTCCCCGCTTCATGCCCTGGTGGCAAACGCGTCGGTCACGGCCGTGGCGGCGGGAACGTATGCCGTTACCGTCATTATGGCGGCCTGCGGGATCCTGGTATCTTCGGATACGCTTCAGACCCTTATGGGTTCCTTTACATCGGAAGCAGAGTATCTGGACTTAGGGGCCAAAAGGCAGTTAGGGGTTTACGCCCAGAGGATCTATGACAATGCCCGTAACGAATCCGATGTTTCTCTTCAGAAAAAGTTTCTGCATCTGGAAATGGTTATGCTTTCTTCTGCCCTTTGTAGCTGGGGGGACTCGATTTCCGGGATTCAGGATCTGGCAGCTGACATGAAGGAATATTTAGGCAGCTGTATCGGGCTGACCAACAAAGGGGCTTATATCCGGCTTCCGGCTGTCCCGGTTGAGGAAACCTGGGGGGTGACGGAATGGAGTTCCGGTGAAAAGTATCCGCTTCCCACCGGCCTTATCTACTCCCCCTCTTATGCGTACGATCCTTCTTATACGCATTTCCTTACGGTTTACGCCCTCAGCGCCTGGAGCCCCCAGACCATGAACATTCAAAACTGGTACTTTGCCAATACCCTTGATATTTTCGGGTTTTATGATGCGGCAAAAAGCCGGCTGTCCCTCTATAAAAGGGATGCGGAAAAATCCGCTTACGCCGCCTATTATGCGCCTGTATACAGTGCGTTTGTCAATGAGGATGGTTCCTTAAAATATGAAACCAGCTCTACCAGCGGATTTAACCGGGAATGGACGCTCTGTACGCCTATGGATGCCGGTGCTCTGCCCTTTCCCGTATTTTCTGCACAGGCGGATGTGGACGTATATGTAAGCACCGGGGAAATCCAGAATGCCTATGTTGCCGGAACCATCACGGCCCCTCTGGAGGGATACCGCTCCGATGTGCTTGACCTTGCCAATGGGTGTATTTCGGATGTGTTTACGGTCCCTGCCAACGCTGACCTTGCAGCGGAAAACCTGGGCGCAATCACGGACGTTTATCCGGCCGGGGCTGTTGCGGATGTACAGGAGTCCGTCAAAGCCGGGGGAATCCCTATGGACCTTATAACGGATGTCCCTGCAACCGGTACGATCTCAGATGTTTTGTCTTCCATCGCCGCCCTTCCCGGCTCCATCGCCCAGTCCGTTACCGATGCGTTGGCCGTCAGCGCCGAGGATGCCAATGAGCTTACTGTGCCGGAAATTATCTCCAATAAGTTTCCGTTCTGCATCCCGTTTGATTTTGCGTATTTAATGAGCATTCTGGCGGCAGAGCCAGAGACCCCGCAGTTTGTCATTCCTTTCCGGTTTGACTATGACGAGTTTCACATCAGCTATGATATCGTGGTAGACCTTTCGTTTCTGGATGAACTGGTGGCCATGATCCGGATTATGTTAGATATCCTTTTCTGTGCGTCCCTGATGTTAGGGACCCGTTCTTTAATCCGGGGATAAAAAAGGCACTGCCGTTTCAGGTAACACGGTGAAATATGAAAAAATAAGGAGGTTCCCATGAGTGCGATATTTGGTGGTTTAAAACAGGTCCTTGTTGTGGCCCTTTCCATCCTGCCGGATTCCCCGTTCCGCGGATTTTTAGACAACCTGGCAGAGCTGCCGTTTTTAGGATATTTAAACTGGATCATCCCCATATCCGATTTTATAAGCCTTTTATCGGTCTGGTGCGCGGCAATCGCGGTCTTTTATATTGCCAGTGTCCTTTTGCGGTTTGCAAAGGCCATTGATTAAACATGAAGCATAAAGAAATGAGGTGGGACTATGATTGTGCTTTACAGCGGAACCCCCGGTTCCGGAAAATCCCTGGACTGTGCCAGGACCATTTATAACTGGCTCTGGATGGGAAAAACCGTGCTCTGTAACTTTCCTGTCAACGTGGACAACATAAAATTGCGTGGAAAAAAGGACATCCGTTTTATTCCAAACGCCGAACTGGATCCGGATTCCCTGGTAGAGATTTCCAAGGAGCATTTTAAGGGGCGGGCCATGAAGGAGGATTCCATCCTTTTGATCATTGATGAAGCGCAGCTTCTCTTTAACGCCAGAGACTGGTCCGTAAAGGGGCGGGAGCGCTGGACGTGGTTTTTTACCATGCACCGGCATTTCGGATACTTTATCCTTTTATGTGCCCAGTTTGACCGGATGTTAGACCGGCAGGTCCGCAGTCTGATTGAATACGAATTTATACACCGGAAGGTATCGAACATTGGCTGGAAGGGGTTCTTCCTTTCAACGGTGATGTTTGCCCCCGGCAACCTGTTCGTAAAAGTGAAAGTCTGGTATCCCATGAAAGAGAAGGTTGGCAGCGAGTTTTTCCGCTGTCAGAAGAAGTATACCCGTATCTATGATACGTTTGCGCTCCTGGACACGGCAGACCATGAAACTGAGGAGGCCAGGAAGGAGCCGGAGGGGATTGAGTGCCATGTCCGCGGGGCGGGACTGGTTACGGTTTTTCCCAAGAAACCAACTGGAAACCGGGAGGAAGGCCGGGGGCCGGCTTCCGGTACATTAGAAACAGGAAATGAGGTGGATGAAATTGTGTCGTAAAGGATTAAAAAGAATGGGGATTTTTTTCTTATCCATTTTTCTGGTATTTTCCCTGCCGGTCCTGTCTTTTGCGGATACGAAAGGGAAAATGGATCCGGACGATTACCTTTTTTTAACAGTTTTTCGGGCCTGCGGAGTGTCCCCGGGGGTTGATGTGGGCCGATGGGTAGGGCTTTATAAAGGTTATTTAAGGGCAACCGGGAATACGGCTTTGCTTTCCCAGGTGGAAGGATATGCGTCGTTGGGCTGGGGCGATACCGCTTCGGGGGTGGATACGCTTTTTGAAAGCGTGAAAGGATGGCTTTCCCTTTCCGGTTCATACGGTACAGACGCTTCCAGGTATAGCCTTCCATCGTCCCCTTCCCCTCAAATATATGATCTTTGTGTTTCGCCGTATATTTCTATTTCCTCTCAGCCTTTTCCTGAAGGCCTACGCGAGGAACCGGGGTATTCTTATGTGTTTTCCCAGTCGTTTAAGGATAAAGTCAGTGCTGTTGGTTTCAGGGAAAATTACTATTTTCCAGATGGAGCGGAAGTTATTGCTCTGGCAAGGCCAGATTATCGTGTTAGTAATGAATATTTTGACGGGATAGGTGTTACTTTTTATATGGTCGATGCCTCCAGTACTTCCGGCTATTCTCTGGCACCCTGTTTCGTTGTTTGGACTACTTATGCTGCTGATGGAAGTACTTTGAACAACACGGTTAGCCGGCATTCTTCCAGTGCAAGCGTTAATCCTGATATCTGTTCCTTAATGAATTTTCCTGTTTATGTATTCGCAAGTGCAGAAGATATGGAAACCTATTGTAAGACCGGAGTTGTAAATAACATATTTAACAGTAATTCCGGCTTTGTATCCAGTCTGGGAAAGGATGGCGGCCTGGATCCGGAGCTTCAGAAACTTGGTTTTGTTTCAATTGGGAATCAAATGACCCTCCCATCCAGCCAGACGGAAGCGGTTTCCCGTGCGGCAGCCTTTCAGAAACCGTTAAGCCGGCAGCAGCTTACCGATATCTTAGGCCAGAATGGGATGGATGATCTTACTTACATGGCAGAGTACCATGTGGAGCATTACAGGAAGAATCCGGATCCGGAGGCCCAGGAGGAATGGACCCTGGCGGACACGGAAGTTTTCACAGGTATCTCCGGCACAGAAGCCGCTTATTCGGTAAAGGACTATCCCCATTACCTTTTTGATTCCAGCCTTACCAAACCTTCTGACCGTAAAATCCTTCCGGATAACAGCCTGGTAGTCCGGCTTTATTATACGCCGGATCCGGAGGCCGTCTATCCCTATACTGTGGAATATTATAAAGACGGGGAGTGCTTTGAGACGGTTTCCAAAACGGTTCCCATGTTTGGAGACCGGACGGTCTCGGAGTATGAAGATTTCTGCCCCAAATATTATCTGGTTGACGGGGAAGCTTCAACGCCCCTCCCCTTTTCTGTGACCGGGGAGAATCATGTCATACGGGTTTCTTATATCCCTGACCTGGATGCTGTTTACCCTTATACGGTGGAATATTACAAAGACGGGGAATGCTTTGAGACGGTTTCCGGAACGGTCCCTGTATTTGGTGATCAGACCGTTCAGGAGTATAAGGATGTCTGCCCCAAATATTATCTGGTTGACGGGGAAGCTTCAACGCCCCTCCCCTTTCCTGTGACCGAGGAGAATCATGTCATACGGGTTTATTATATCCCTGATACCTCCAATCCCTATACGCCTCTTGCCAGAGGGACGGAAGACCTTGTTACGTTTACCTCCGGTTTTTTTGGGAAAGTCTTTTTAGGGGTGCTTGCCCTCCTTCTTCTTGGCCTTTTTATTAACAGGAGCCTGGCTTTTGTTAAGCGCACGACTTCCCAGGCCGAAGCGGGGAAGTATAAGCAGGGGAAAAAGTCCGATACCCCGCGCAGATATTCCAAAAGAAAGGGAAACCGTTATAAATATCGGGGAAGGAGAAAACATGCAAACTATTAAAAAAAGAAACGATGATTACCATTATGGCTTTTGGCGTTCTTTGTGGACTGCCCTTAAGTGTTACAGGGAACTGCGGCGGATTTGGGATCGTTTTTAGCGGAATATCAGGCCGGGCAGGCGGAGCACACAGGCCGGAGGATGGGGCGCCCGGGGGCCCCGCCGACGGCCTGCGCGCCCTGCCTGCCCGGTTTTTAAATAAGCGGGCAGAACCCCCGGAAAGCCCCGGCCACATGCCTGTAATACGTGGTCTGAAAATACATCAAAAAATGGGGGAAAAGCCTTGTAAATACTGGGAAAAATGGCGTTTTTGATTTTTGGCGAAAAAGCCTTTTCGCCAAAAACTTTAGCAAACTAAAGTGAGGTAATTTTATGGTTGATTTAAAAAGAAAATCCGCGACTATCCTGGCGGAAGAAATGAATGATGCCGACTTAAAATACTGGTTTGATTTTAAGAAGTCAAAATTCCTACATAACATTGATACCTTTTATTACAGCGTAAAATTTGAGAATGATTTCACCGCCGACAGCCATGACCATGGCGTGGCGCGTCTCAGGAAATTTTTTAATAAAAAGTATGAACTCCTGGACTCGGATGCCTCCATTGATTTCCTTCAAATTTATCTTTCCGGCAAACCGTTGAATTTAAGAAAGTTCAGCTTTGCCAACATGTATACCATCTGCCTGGAGTACCCGGAATGGTTTGATTTATTTTTAGCCCCCTCCGTCCCCCATGGCGCAAACGGCGGTCCGTCCGTGACCTGTGAGGTTGTTGTGCAGATTCGTTCTTACATGCTCTGGGCCTACGGCGTTCATCACGCTTTTGAAACATCTTATGAATTCATTCAGGCTCTCGCGGACCAGTTTGGCCTTTCGATTGCCTACGCTCAGGAAAACCGGATTGACTATTGCTGGCACAGCAATTACCTAAGTAATCCGGAGCAGTTCTTTTCCCTGGAAAATTTTTATAAGATGCGGGTTGACCGTTTCTCCGATGCCCTGACTCATACGGAAAAGGTTGGCAGTGAAGGGTACGAGATTGATTACGTTTCCCTGGGAAAACGTTCCGACAAGGTTTTCATCCGTATTTATTTAAAAAGTAAAGAGGTTGTGGAACAGGCGTATAAGGGATGGTTTTTCTATGTCTGGCTGTTCAATGGCCTGATTAACCGCTATGACCTGTATGTCTATGAAGAATGCTATAAGCGGAAAAACTGGAAATATATGGACCTTGCCCGCCTTGGCTTTTATCTGGAATACGGCCGGGATCCGGATCTTAAATGTACCTGTAAAAAGCTGCTTTCCGGTTCCCTGACCATGGAGGAGGACAGCCTTAAGCGTCTGGCTGACCAGCTGACACCTAAGGTCAATCTGGTCATGAATGTAGAATATCAGACCATGCGCCGTCACTCAAAATCGTACCAGCTCCTTCCCCTTCATGATAATTCTTCCAGGACGACAGCCCGCCGGATCTACGATTACCTGGACAACCGGAAGTTGATCATTGACTATCTCACCTTTCATGTGTTCCGCCTGGTGGAACCTTCCGGAGATTCCAACAAGTCCCGCAGGGAGCTTTGCGGGTTCTGGAAGTCCCTCCGGAGCTGCCGCCTTGTGGACATGAAGCTTACGCCAAAGCAGCTAAAGCTGGTCCGGGAATACAGCCGGAACTTAAACGCGGACCTGGTTAAAACCAGGGCCATCAACAGTATCGTGAATTTCGGATTTTACCGGAAGGGAATCAATGAAGATACCATTATGCAGGATGTGATGGACGCATTATGTACGATGAACGATAACGATATGGAAAAAGCGCTGCGGTATAAACAAAAAAAGGCCCGGCAGCTCAATGGTAGTGAACTGTCGGGACATACAGAATTTACCGAAGCGTTTCGATACGGTATCGTTGATATGGTTACTGGTGAATTCTATCATCATGATAACATAAGTCCAAAAGAAAAACAAGGGAGGAATTCTTATGACACTGAAGCAGGCGTATGATTGTTTCCTCCAGAACGGCAGCGTATACTGGTCTTCCAGTACATTGATTTATTACAGGCGGAATGTGTTCTATTTTGTGCAGTATGCCGAAAAGATTTTAAATGACCGCGCCGATCACATCCCTGTAAATGACCTTCCCAGGGATATCCTTGTGCAATATGTCGTATGGCTGCGTTCCAAGTCCCGGTATGACAGCCATCCTCTTTACGATTCCATGGATGTCTCCGGCCATATAAAGTCGAATACCGTAAATTCTTATATGCGGGCGGTTAAGGCATTCTTTAACTTTCTTCACGACAACGAATATACTGCTATTCGTTTTACAAAAGGGCTGCGGCTTCCCCGCGGAGACAGTGACCAGATCATCCCTCTTCTGGATTCGGAGGTTGTTCTTATTGACAGTCTTTTTGACCGCAAAACCCCCCTCGGCCTGAGGAATCTCTGTATTGTCCATCTGATGCTGGATGCCGGCCTCAGGGCCTGTGAGGTCATAAACCTGTCTTTAAAAGACCTCCTTTTCACCTCCGGAGCCATCGCCGTCAACAGAAGCAAGGGAAATAAGTCCAGGATTGTGATCATGTGCCCGCCCCTGGCTTCCATGCTTCAGGAATATATCAAGATGTGCCATCCGGCCGGCCGCCTCTTTTCCAGTAAGAACGGCGGCGCCGGCATCAGCTACTCGGTTCTTCGTTCCCTGTTTCTCTGCATCAGGAGGGAGACAGGGATTGAGAGGATTCATCCCCATCTTTTGCGTCATACATTTGCAACATCCTACATCATGGGCGGCGGGAACCTGGAATCTTTGCGGATTTTACTTGGGCATTACGATTATACGGTCACAAGGAATTACCTGCATCTGGCTTCCCAGAACCAGATTTTAAGAACAGATATTTACCGTCTGGATCCCATCTTTTTCCAGAAGTCCTATTAATACAGGAGGGGCCGTGCGCCAGGGCACGGCCTCTTTCCTCCATCATCTTTCTTAGACAAATAGATTTTGGCTTTCCGCTTTCCGGACACAAAAAAAGCACCGACCCCGCAACAACTATGTCTGCAAAATCAGCACTTTCCCATGCGCCTTCGGGGGCTCGAACCCCGGACAAATAGATTAAGAGTCTACTGCTCTACCAACTGAGCTAAAGGCGCTAATTTTTTGTTTTTTATACTATTTCCTTAACACGTCCATTATTATATGACATACATTCCAAAAAGTCAACACCTTTTTTTGCTTTTTTGAAAAAAATGTAACAGTTCAGCCTTGCGAAGATTCCGGGTAAAAAACGTGTCGAAAGCTTGTTTTCGTAAACATTTTTTACACGGAGTCTTCATAAGGCGGACGTCACAAGCTTCTTGTCCGCAGTACGCGGGCAAGAAGATGCAAGGCTGAACTGCTACAACTGGTTTTTTCTGCGGTTTAGAGTGCCGCATCCAACGCCTTCTTTAACTCATTTTTATTCTGAAGACCCACAAACTTAGAAACAATCTCTCCATTTTTGAAAATAATCAATGTGGGAATGTTCATAATACCATATCTGCCTGCAATATCCATGCTTTCATCCACATCCAGCTTTCCTACCACAGCTTTTCCCTCATACTCTTCAGCCAGCTTTTCAATAGCCGGAGCCATCATTTTACAGGGACCGCACCAGGCAGCAAAAAAATCCACCAGAACCGGCATGGACGAGCTCAGTACTTCTGCATCAAAATTCGCACTTGTAAACACTTTTTCCATATTTTGTATCTCCTATTTTTTCTTCTTTCCGCCAATGGCGGCATTTGCCTCATCAAAACGTTTTTTAAATTTCAAAATGGTCTGATTCAACTCAGTTTTATCGCAGGTAGCCTGTGACAAACTTCTTAAAATTCTGGTTTTCATGTCCATAAGGCACCTTATTGCATGCTATGGTTATTCTACTATATGCAGCATATGCCCTTTTTATGCCCCCCGAAATGCCGTCAGCTTACAGATTGGCTTTCCCTCAGAGCAAAATTTCATTTCGTACTCCGTCATAACATTTCCCACTGCCATAGAGCTGTGGTGCAAATCATACGTATATTCCCTCACCTTCCACCCTGCCTCAGGAATAGACTCCAGAGAGTAGCGGAATAAATCCTGATTATCTGTTTTAAATTCGATGATTCCATCCACTTTGAGGATTTTATCATAGACATCCAGAAAGCGATCTGAGGTCAGGCGCCGCTTCGCATGACGATCCTTAGGCCAGGGATCAGAAAAATTCAGGTAAATTCGGTCTACCTCAGAAGGCGCGAACACCTCCTCCAATTCCAGAGCATCCAACCGCATAAAATAGATATTGGACAGTTCCATTTCCTTCCGCTTCTGGAGTCCTCGCAGCAGTACACTGGAATACCGCTCAATCCCCACATAATTGACATCCGGATTTTTTGCTGCCAGCTCCATGATAAATTTACCTTTTCCCATTCCTATCTCAATGTGAATGGGATTACCATTTCCAAAAAGCACATGCCATTTTCCCTTTAAATTCTTCGGATTCTGGACCACATATGGGCTTTCTGCGATCTGCTCTTCTGCGCCCTTAATATGGCGTAATCTCATATTGGTTCCTCCTGATCATCCCGGTACCCGCGACCGATGCGTTTTCAGTACCATAAACAATGGGCACGCAAGCCGGCCTGGACTACTACCTTTTACATTCTATCATTTTCATTCTGAATTTTCAAGATTCCATTTTTCATCTGATATTTTTTCAAAAAAACGGAAAAGTTTCATAAAAGTTCACAAAATGTTGATGCAAAATTTCATTTCTTCTATTATAATGAAGATAGTGAGTGAATATTTAATGTAACAGTTCAGACAAGTCTGTGCGGAACCTGCCCCAGCAAAGCAAGGGCATTCACCACACTGACCGTACAAAAACGCAGTGGTCACGGGCATACGGCCATCACAGAGCGATTTTAAATGGCCGTATACCGTAACAGTTCAGAGGGCATCTGAACTGTTACTATTTTACAGTAAACGGACATGCCTGCTCACGCTGGCATCACCATACATGAGAGTCGATTGCTCCGTGCTTCGCACTCCCGCAATCATCGCCGGTATTCGTAATCCGGGCTGTTGCCCTCCTTACTCATACCTGCTTGCCCGTCCGATATCCGTGCATTCGCTCATGCATGCATGGCTCATTCACGGCTGCCGTCCGGGACTTTCATAGTATATTGGACTAAATAACGATAAAAATGGAGGAATACGTATGGCAAAAATGGATAACCCCGAAGGCTGGGAAAAAATACAAAGGTATGTTCAGGAAACAGAACGGCTGATGGGACAGAAAAAATATAATCTCTCCATAACTAAAGCCCGTCAGGCTATGGAATTTATGGTGAAACTGCAATGTGATAAAGCAGGAATTGTACAGGGCCCCACAGAAACCATGATTCGTGAGCTTTACAATGGAGGATGGATTTCCAAAACCACTGCGGAACATTACCTTCAAATTCTTTCCATCGGAAATAAGGCATCAAAGGACGGAGACAACAGTGCTTCTAATGCCAATCAGGCCTATCATGTTCTGTCTCAGGAAATTTATTCCTTTGCCGATGCAGACAAGAAGCCACCCAGAATACGAAAATCAGCGGCAAATCAGCCCAACCGGAGCCGGAAAAAAAGAGAGAAGAACGGCCTGAACAGCAGCGATCTGTTAAAGCTTTTAATCCCTGCGGCACTTATCCTTGTTCTGATCTGCGTAATTATAATGTTTACACCGAAAAAGACTCCCACCAACGAAACCACGGAAGCTCCGCAAACCACCGCAGAAACCACAGAAGCTTTGCAAACCACTGCAGAAGTACCCACTGAGACTTCAAGTGAAGCCGTTGTTTATAAAACTACAACCACCTTAAACGTCCGTAAGGGACCGTCTACGGATACCGACCGAATTGGCAAGCTGGATCCCGGTGTAACTGTCAACTACACAGGCGACTATGACGATTCCTGGGCAATTATCCAATATAATGGCCAGGAAGCTTACGTTTCAAAAGAATACCTGACCACAGAATAAAAATTGCAAAAGATCCTGACCGGAAGTTTAAATTGTATGTTTCCGGTCAGGATCTTCTTCTCTAAAATATTCACACATATAATTAAGGAAGTCTTCCACCACAGGTTTTTCCTTTGCCTGTTCAAATTCTGTCACCAGCACATCCCTCTGGCAAACCGGATATCGAATTGGAATCAGCACCACCCTGGACCCCGGCATCACTCCCCAGGATTTCTCCGGCCAAAAACCAATTCCCAGGCCTGCGGCAATCAGGTTTCTTATGGATTCCGGGCTGTTGCTCTCAAAGATCATCTGCGGCCTCACCCCTGCCTGACGAAAAAAGTCATCGCAAATACTGCGGAGCTGCCACCCATGGCCAAGTCTGATATATCCCTCTTCCCGAAGTTCTCTCAAATCTACAAATTTTTTTTCTGCCAGCGGAGAATTCACCGGAACAGCAAGAAAAATCTGTTCATTCAATACTTCCTGCCGGATTGCCCCCTCCGGCAGCATCGTTTTTTCTCCGGGATCCGCCTTTCGGACGGCAGCACGGGAATCAATATGTATATCGCATGAATCCGTCATTTCCAGCTGGGACACCTGGAATTTCACATCCGGATGCTGCCCCCGGTAAGCGATAATACAGTTTGTAATAAAGGGAGATGCAGCAAAAAAATTCAGGTAAATCGTTTGTTTGGACGAATAAACCGATTCCCAGAGTTCATCCTTTAAATTATCAATGGATTCCATGATAGGAAACAGTCGCTTTTCCAAAAGTTTTCCCTGTTCGTTGAGATAAATATGGTGATTCTTACGGTCAAACAGCTTCACCCCCAGCTCGCCTTCCAGCCGTTTGATGGACTGAGAAAGAGCCGGCTGTGCAATGTGAAGCTCCTCTGCCGCCCTGGTCAGATTTCCATAACGTGCGGCCTCCAGAAAATAACGAAACTGCAATAATTCCATATTGTATACCTGTATCCTGTCTTTGTTTATAACTGTCTGGCAGATCTGCATCGCTAATGCGCTGACCATGGGACAGACCAGGCTAAAGGGTAAAAATCCCTCTGTACTTCATTTTGATCCATCCTGAACAGTTATCTTTTCTTTATAACTTCAACATTATAGTAACATAAATATTATATATTTGAAATGAATAAAAAACAAGCTATATTATATCAAATGGGATTAAAAAAGGAGCAACGACACATGAATACAATCATCAAAACACTCTCCCAAATTGAGGAGAAATCCAATAAAATCATCGCTGATGGCACGGCCAGAAAAAAAGCCCTGGAAGCGGAATATGAGGAGCGCTCCAAAAATTTCAGTGAAAATTTAGCAGCGGAAACCGAACAAAAGCTGAATGCCCTGCGCTCTCATATGGAGCAGGATATGAATGCCAGGCTGTCTGCCCAGGAGCAGGATGCTTCCGAAGCTGTTGCCCGTCTGGAACACCATTATAAAGCCCACCATGAAGACTATGTGAATCAGCTGTTTCAGGCCATGATTGAGGTGTAGCCTATGGGAAGCCTGATGACATACAGCGCCATTGCCGCTAAAATAAGCGCCATGCGAAGCCGTCTTCTCACACAAGAGGACTTTTCCCGGCTGGCTTTTTTAGAAAGCCTGCCTGAGGCAGCAGAAGTTTTAAAAAACCATCCGTCTTATGGACAGGTGTTTCTGAATGCCGACGCCGCGAACATGCGTCGGGCAAAAATCGAGCAGCTTCTCTGGCTTTCTTTATACCGGGACTACTCCTCCCTGTATCGCTTTGCATCCATGAAGCAGCGGAAATTTCTGGATCTCTATTTCATGCATTTTGAAATTGATATTATGAAAAAATGTCTTCGGGATGCCGCCTCCAACAGAAGATCTGAACTGGATTTAAGTATTTTTGAGGATTTTTTCCACTGTCATTCCAAACTGGACCTTATGGGACTTGCCGAATGTGTCTCCATCGGGGAATTTGTAGACAGGTTAAAGGGCTCCGATTACTATGAACCTTTAAAAAATTTATATGACCAGGGAATTTCCTCCCTGTTCGATTATGAATCGGCCCTGGATATCCTATACTTCATTCGCCTTTGGGGAAACCTTGAAAAGACTCTTACATCCAGAGATCTGAATGTTGTAAGGGAATGCATTGGAGAGAAAATCGATCTTTTAAATCTGGAATGGCTGTCCCGGGCAAAACAGCATTACCATTTATCCGAAAACGCCATCCTGGATTTTCTGATTCCCGTTTATTACCGGCTGAGGAAAAGCCAGATACGGGAAATGGCCGCCGCAGACTCTCTGGATCAATTTCTCCGGGTTCTGAAAACTACCCGCTACGGAAACAGGATACCTGGAGAAAACAAAACGTTTAAGCTTTTATTTCGCTCCCTGCTGGATGCCGTTTACCAGGCATCCGGGAGAAAAAATCCATATTCGGCAGCAATTATAATCACTTATTTCTATTTCAAAGAAGAGGAAATACGGAAGCTTATCACTGTCATAGAGGGAATCCGTTATAATCTGGGCGGGAAGGAAATTCTCTCCTGCCTGGCAGAAAGTTAGAAAGGGGGTATTGCCCGTGATTGAGCCAATGAATTTCATCAGTATTTCCGGACCAAAGGAAGATTTCGACCACATGGTCAATGAGATCTTATCCAACTATGAAATCCATCTGGAGGATGCGCTCACAGAATTGAAATCCGCATCCAAGCTGGTTTCCTTTCCCGGAACCAATCCATACCGGGAGCCATATGAAAAAGGAAAAAAGCTCCTGGCCCGGTGCGAAAATCTATATTCCAAAAAAATTCCATTTGCATCTTCAGAGTCATACATGACCATCGATGCTGCCTCCGCATTTTTGGAGGAAACCGATGAGAATATACAAGAATATGAGAAGGAAAAAGACGAACTGAACGAAAAAGTGAAGGCCCTTCATGCTTCTTATGAGCAGGTTCATCTTTTTGAAGGACTGGATTTCAATATCCCTGCCATCCTTCAGTTTAAGCATGTAAAATACCGTTTCGGCCGGATTCAAAAGGGATTATATCCGCGGCTTGAAAGCTTTGCGGAAGCTTCTGAGGATACGATTCTGTGCAAATGTCATGAAACAGAACATTTTATTTCTCTGCTCTATTTTGTACCGGAGGCTGCTTCTGACCGAATCGATGCTGCTTTCTCCTCCCTTCAGTTTGAGCAGATTTTCCTTCCCGATGAATACAGCGGAACCCCAAAGGAAGAAGCCGAACGGCTCCAAAAGGAGTTGTTGGAAAATAAGGTTCTGTACGAAACTCTTGAGGAAGAGGAGAATAAATATTTCCTGAGCTGTCAGGCAGACCTCAAAACGGCTGTTGCTGTCCTGGAATCCTATTACACCAACTTCAATATACGGCGCCATGCAGCTCTTACCAATGAAAAGGAACACCCCTTTTACATTCTCTGCGGCTGGATGGCCTCCGGGGAAGCCTCAAAACTTCAAAAACAGCTGCATTCAGATCCCAACACCTTCTTTGTTATTGAAGAAGAGAAGGAACATATGACCAGCATTCCCCCCACGAAGCTTAAAAATCCTCCTCTTTTAAAGCCTTTCGAAATGTTTGTAAAGATGTATGGCCTTCCGGCATATGGAGAATTTGACCCGACTCTGCTGATTGCCATAACCTACTCGATCTTTTTTGGCTTCATGTTCGGAGATGCCGGACAGGGACTTTTGCTTTGCATTGGCGGCTTTCTTCTTTACAAAATAAAGGGGATTAATCTGGCTGCCATTGTCTCCTGCTGTGGATTTTTCTCCACCATATTCGGATTTTTATTTGGCAGTGTATTCGGATTTGAAGATGTAATCCCGGCACTCTGGTTAAAGCCTGCTGCCGCCATGACGACGCTTCCCTTTGTGGGCCGCCTGAATACGGTATTCATCGTGGCCATCGCCGTCGGTATGGGAATCATTCTTCTTACCATGGCGCTCAATATAATCATAAGTTTCAAAAACCGGGATACGGAAAAAACCTGGTTTGACACCAACGGCCTGGCCGGATTTATTTTTTATTTTAGTCTGGCTGCCACCATTTTCCTTTATATGAGCGGAAATTCCCTTCCGGCCACTGTGGTTTTGGTAATCATGTTCCTCATCCCTCTTCTGCTCATTTTCCTCAAAGAGCCTCTTACCGTTATGGTTGAAAGGCAGTCGGAAAAGATTTCCGGCGGTCTTGGTATGTTTTTTGTAGAGGGATTTTTTGAACTGTTTGAAGTTCTTTTAAGCTATTTTTCCAACACCCTTTCTTTCGTCCGTGTGGGTGCTTTTGCAGTAAGCCACGCCGCCATGATGGAGGTTGTTTTAATGTTAGCAGGCGCTGAAACAGGAAATTTGAACCTCTTTGTGGTGGTTTTAGGGAATCTGTTTGTCTGCGGAATGGAGGGCCTGATCGTGGGAATCCAGGTACTCCGGCTGGAATACTACGAATTATTCAGCCGGTTCTATAAAGGGACCGGACATGAATTTAAACCATCATTTTAAGTAACCGTTCAGCCTTGCGAAGATTCCGGATAAAAAGCGTTGAAAGCAAGAAGATGCAAGGCTGACTGTTACCATTAAAAAATTTTTAGGAGGTCAAAAATCATGACAATTACAGTAAAAATACTTTTAACCGTTGCATTAATCCTGAGCATTGCTGTTCCCTTCGGCGCTTTCGCCGCAGGAGAAAAGACAAAGGGCAGATATAAAGCAGCAATTGCTGCCAATGCTTTCTTATTCTTTGGCACCATGATATTTGCCGTCTGCGTCCTGTTTAACGGAAATGCATATGCGGCAGAAACAGTCTCCGCTTCCGGAAACGCCGCGGGTCTCGGCTATATTGCCGCAGCCCTCTCCACCGGGCTTTCCTGCATTGGCGGTGGTCTCGCTGTATCCGCTGCAGCCTCTGCTGCCCTGGGAGCCATCAGTGAGGATTCCTCCATTCTCGGTAAGTCCTTAATCTTCGTTGGACTGGCCGAAGGTGTGTGCTTGTATGGATTGATTATTTCCTTTATGATTATCGGTAAACTTTAATTGGGGCTTACGCTATGAAAATGTATTTAATCAGCGACAACACTGATACGCTCACCGGAATGCGTCTGGCCGGAGTGGAAGGTGTCGTTGCCCACAGCCATGAAGAAGTAAAAGACGCGCTGGATACAGCCCTTTCTAAAAAGGACACCGGAATTCTTCTTTTAACCGAGACCCTGGGGCGGCAGTTTCCCGACCTGGTGAGAGCCATACGCTCGGAGCACAAGATACCCATTTTGATTGAAATTCCGGACCGCCATGGTACCGGACGCCGGCCGGACTTTATTACTTCCTATGTAAATGAAGCCATTGGCCTGAAACTTTAGGGAACGAGGTGACTGTAATGACAATCGAACATAAATTAGCACATTTTGAGGAAGTCTGTACCCGCGATGCTCATGCAAAATATGAAAAAGACATTTCTGACTATATCGCCTCTCAGGAATCCCTGCTTGCTGAACATATGGAGCATGCAAAAAAACAGGCGGAATTGAAACTTCAGGCAGAGACAGAAAAAATACGCCGTGAAGCCAACAAAAAACTTTCGGTGTCTCAGATTGCCATGAAACGTGCATACAGTCAAAAACAGGATGAACTCCAGGGAAAAATCTTCTCCGAGCTTCGTGACCGCCTGGCGCGTTTCATGGAAACATCCCAGTATGAAACCATGTTGGAAGCGCAGATTAGAAAGGCAAAGGAATTTGCAGGAAAAGAAGAGTTATACGTCTATATAGATCCTGCTGACGAAGAGAAAAAGCAGCTGTTGGCTCTCCGCACCCAGTGTGACATCCGTGTAAGCCAGTACCCCTTCCTCGGCGGCACAAGAGCCGTTATTATTTCCAAAAATGTACTCATTGACAATTCTTTTGAGACAAAACTTAAAGAAGCCGGAGAAAACTTCCAGTTCGTTTTAGGAGGAAAGGAATCATGACAGCAGCAGGAAGCATTTACGGAATCAACGGTCCCATCATCTATCTGAAAGGTGATGATGGATTTCAGATGAATGAAATGGTCTATGTGGGACAAAACCATCTGGTAGGTGAAGTGATCGGACTCACCTCCGACCGTACCACCATTCAGGTTTATGAAGAAACCACAGGCTTAAAACCAGGAGAGCCGGTTACCGGAACCGGAGCTCCCGTATCCGTTACCCTGGCTCCGGGAATCATTACAAATATCTTTGACGGCATTGAGCGCCCCTTAAGCGCCATAAAGGAATTAAACGGATGCTATATCGACCGCGGTGTCCATGTTCCATCTTTAAATACCGACAAAAAATGGCCCACCCATCTGGTTGTCCAGGCAGGGCAATACGTTTATCCTGGCACAATCCTCGCAGAAGTCCCGGAAACCAGGGCCGTTACCCATAAAGTTATGGTTCCTCCGGATATAGAGGGCCATGTTCTTTCTGTTGTACCGGACGGGGAGTATACCATTGAAGAGCCCCTTGTGACCATACAGAAAAAAGATGGTTCTGAGACAGTTCTTTCCATGGCTCAGAAATGGCCTATCCGTGTTCCAAGACCCACGAGCCGCCGTTATCCGGCATCCCGCCCTCTGATCACCGGTCAGAGAATTGTGGATACTCTGTTTCCTCTTGCCAAAGGCGGAACAGCTGCGATCCCCGGCGGATTCGGTACTGGCAAAACCATGATGCAGCACCAGATTGCCAAATGGTCTGACGCAGATATTATTATTTATATTGGTTGTGGCGAGCGTGGAAATGAAATGACCCAGGTTTTGGAAGAATTCTCTGAACTTGACGACCCAAGAACAGGAAATCCCCTGATGGAACGAACCACTCTCATTGCCAACACTTCCAACATGCCTGTGGCTGCCCGTGAAGCAAGCCTGTATTCCGGCCTGACTCTGGCAGAATACTATCGTGACATGGGATACCATGTGGCCATTATGGCCGACTCCACCTCCCGCTGGGCGGAAGCGCTCCGTGAACTCTCCGGCCGTCTGGAGGAAATGCCTGCGGAAGAGGGATTCCCGGCTTATCTGGCATCCCGTCTGTCCCAGTTTTATGAGCGTGCCGGAATGGTCCAGAACTTAAACGGTACCGAGGGTTCCGTTTCCATTATCGGAGCCGTATCTCCCCAGGGCGGCGACTTTTCCGAACCTGTAACCCAGAATACCAAACGATTTGTCCGTTGTTTCTGGGGACTTGATAAAAATCTGGCCTATGCAAGACATTTCCCGGCCATCCAGTGGCTTACCAGCTACTCTGAATATCTGGCCGACTTGTCCGGCTGGTACGCAGACCATGTGGACGAGGATTTTGTGAAAGACAGGAACGAGCTGGTTGCCCTGTTAAACCAGGAAAGCAATCTGATGGAAATCGTAAAGCTCATTGGCGCCGACGTTCTTCCTGATGACCAGAAACTGGTTCTGGAGATTGCCAGGGTAATCCGCCTGGGCTTTTTGCAGCAGAATGCTTTTCATAAAGATGACACCTGTGTGCCCCTGAAGAAACAGTTTAAAATGATGGAGACGATCCTTTATCTCTATAAAAAATCCAGAGCTTTAATCGCCATGGGAATGCCCATGTCTGTTTTAAAAGAAGAAAAGGTCTTTGAACATATTATTGCCATTAAATATGATGTGCCCAATGACAATCTGGAACAGTTTGATGACTACAAAAAGCAGATTGACGAATTTTATAATTCTGTCATAGAGCGGAACGCATAAGGAGGAATGTGAAAATGGCAGTTGAATATTTAGGCTTAAGCTCCTTAAACGGTCCTCTCGCCGTTCTGGAGGGCGTTTCCGGAGCTGCCTATGACGAAATCGTGGAAATGACCGTAAATGGGAAGGGAAAAAAACTTGGAAGAATCATCGAGGCTTACGAGGACAGGGCTGTCATCCAGGTGTTTGAAAGTACGGAAAACATGGCTCTTAAGAATACTCACACACGACTCACCGGACATCCCATGGAAATTGGTGTTTCCGGGGACATGCTTGGACGTACCTTTGACGGAATCGGAAATCCCATTGACGGTCTTGGTCCCATTCAGGCAGAAAAAAAGCTGGACGTGAACGGCAAGCCCTTAAATCCGGTAGCCAGAGAATATCCGAGAAACTATATCCGCACGGGAATTTCCGCCATCGACGGCCTTATGACCCTGATCCGCGGTCAGAAACTGCCAATTTTTTCCGGCAACGGCTTACCCCATGACAGGCTGGCTGCCCAGATCGTTATGCAGTCTTCTCTGGGGGACAATTCTGAAGAAAAATTTGCTGTTGTTTTTGCCGCAATGGGTGTAAAATATGATGTAGCAGAATATTTTGAAAGAACTTTCCGGGAAAGCGGCGTTCTGGACCATGTAGCCATGTTCATCAATCTGGCCAATGATCCTGTGGTGGAGCGTCTCATTACTCCAAAGGTGGCTCTCACGGTTGCCGAATATCTGGCCTTTGAAAAAGGCATGCATATTCTTGTTATATTGACGGATATGACCTCCTATGCGGAAGCCATGCGTGAGGTTTCTTCCTCCAAGGGAGAAATTCCTTCCAGAAAGGGCTATCCGGGCTACCTTTACAGTGATCTGGCTTCCCTTTATGAACGTGCCGGGATTGTTGCAGGCGTAAATGGCTCTGTGACACAGATTCCCATTCTGACCATGCCAAACGATGATATTACCCATCCGATTCCCGATCTGACCGGATACATTACAGAGGGACAGATTGTTCTGGACCGTACTCTTCATGGCCAGTCGATATACCCGCCCATAAGCGTTCTTCCTTCCCTGTCAAGACTTATGAAAGATGGGATCGGCGAAGGCTTTACTCGAAAAGACCATCAGGATGTGGCGAACCAGCTTTTCTCCTGTTATGCCAGGGTGGGGGATGCAAGGGCTTTAGCCTCTGTAATCGGAGAGGATGAGCTTTCTCCGTTGGATAAGAAATATCTTGAATTCGGCAAAGAATTTGAGCACCGATTTGTTGGTCAGGATATCCATGACAACCGCACTATTTTTGATACATTAAAAATTGGGTGGGAACTTTTAGGACTCCTTCCAAGAGAAGAACTTGACCGGATTGACACGAAAATTCTGGACCAGTATTATCATGCCTCATAAGGAGGGAATCTTATGAACCCTAATACATTTCCCACCAAAGGCAACCTGATTCTTGCAAAAAACTCCCTGGCTCTGGCCACCCAGGGATATGAGCTTATGGACAAAAAGCGAAATATCCTGCTCAGGGAACTCATGGGACTCATCGATCAGGCAAGGGAAATCCAGTCACAAATTGATGCCACCTTCACTGATGCCTATCAGGCCCTTCAAAAAGCCAACATCGAGCTGGGAATCCGGTTTGTTGAAGAAATTGCCGATTCCGTTCCGGTGGAGGATTCCATAAGGATTAAGGTACGAAGCATCATGGGGACAGAAATTCCTCTGGTGGAGTATGAAAAAAAGGAAAAAGAGCGGCCGCCTTATTCTTTTTACAGCACCAGTGATTCTCTGGACGAGGCCTGCCTGGCTTTTGAGCGGGTCAAAGAACTGACTGCCAGACTTTCCATGACGGAAACATCTGCCTATCGCTTGGCTGAAAGCATCAAAAAAACACAGAAGCGGGCCAATGCTTTGAAGAACATTACAATCCCCTCCTACCAGGCTCTGGTCACCGATATTGCCAACTCTCTGGAGGAAAAGGACCGTGAAGAATTCACAAGGTTAAAAGTTATCAAACGGAGTACTATGAAATGAGCAGAACCACAAGAAACAAGAAAACCGGGTTTTTATACGCCATTGGCATACTCTGCGCTTTCTGTTTTATGCTGGTGTTTTTAATCACAGCTGTGGAAGCAGTTGCCTACTGGACGCCAGGATATTATGAGAAGGAATATACAAAATATCAGGTACTGAAAGATCTCCCGGAAATGACCATGGAAGACCTTCTCACAGTAACAGACGAAATGATGGCATTTTTACGGGGAAATCGGGAAGATCTCCATGTATTTACCACCATGGGAGGAGAATACCGGGAATTTTTCAACGCCCGTGAAATTGCACATATGGAGGATGTACGGACATTGTTTATTGGAGGACTATGGATCCGGCGCATTGGCCTTCTCGTTATAGCTGTCTGTGCAGTGTTTCTTTGGTTATGGAAGGATTCCCGGGCAGACAGAAAAAAAATTCTTTCTACTGCCATCCCCGCTTCCCTTTGTATGGGAACCGGAGTATTTTTCACTGTGGTTCTGATTCTCATTGGCATTATATCCACGGATTTTTCCAGATATTTTATTATTTTCCACCATATTTTCTTTAATAATGACCTCTGGATTCTGGATCCAAGAACGGATATGCTCATTAACATTGTCCCGGAACCATTTTTTATGGATACTGCCCTTCGGATTGCCATTGTATTTGTTGTGCTGGTTCTTGTATTTTTAGGAATTAATTTATTTTTCTGGATACAAAATTCCCGCCGGAACAATCATAAAATTTCTTTACTTCTTCTGCAAATTCTTTTATAATGATTTCGTAGCTTTGCCGTACAGAGTGCGGATATTCTGGCACTCTGTACGGTTTTCTTTTCTTCTTCAAAATAGAATCAATAAGGACTTTTTATATGAAAAAAATTTTTAGCGTTTTACTCTGCCTTTCCCTTTTTTTAGGGTGTCTGCCAGCTGATAAAGCATGGGCTGCTGCAGAATGGCCTTCTGGCATCTCCATCTCTGCTGACGGCGGAATCGTTATGGATGTCAATTCCGGAGCAGTCCTGTACGGTAAAAATATAAATGAATCCTACTATCCGGCCAGTATCACAAAAATCCTCACAGCTCTTATTATCATCGAAAACTGTGATCTGGATGATATTGTCACTTTTTCTCATACGGCAGTCAACACCCTGGAGCCGGGTGCAACCATCCTGGGGGCACGTACCGGAGACCAGTTAAGTGTCCGGGACTGCCTTTACGCGCTGTTACTCCAGTCCGCAAACGAAGTCGCAAACGCTCTGGCAGAGCATTGCTCCGGCAGTATCGAAGCCTTTGCAGATCTCATGAACCGGAAAGCCGAATCCCTGGGCTGTACTAACTCTCATTTTGCAAATCCCAGCGGCTTAAACAACGAAAATCATTATACTTCTGCCTATGATATGGCACTGATCTCACAGGCTGCTTTTGAAAATCCTACCTTTGTGGAAATTGATTCCACAACATATTATGACGTTTTGGCAGGACAGCTCCAGCAATATCCCAATGGCTGGCGGTATTACGCCCACCATCGTATGCTGAAAAAAAATGACTCCGTCTATTATGACGGAATCATCGGAGGAAAGACAGGATATACCTCCCTGGCAGGCAACACTCTGGTAACCTGTGCAGAACGGGACGGGCTCAGATTAGTTGCCGTAGTTTTAAACGGGCATCAGACCCACTATACCGATACCAGAACACTTTTAGATTTTGGTTTTCAAAATTTCAAATCCATTGCCATTGCAGATAAAGACAGCACTTATCAAAAAATAGAAAATGATCTGACCATTTCCGGAATTATTCCCGGTGAATCCACCCGCCTTTCCATTGATAAAGGAAGTGTCATCACCCTTCCCAATGGTGGTGATTTTTCTGATGTAACCTCATCTTTAGACTATAATTTAAAGGGAAGTGCTCCTGATACGGCTGTTGCCCGCATTGATTACATGTACGGGAATATAAAGGTAGGACAGGCCTTCCTTGAGGCCAACACCATTCCTGGTTTTACTCCGGGAACCATAGAGGCTCTGGAATCTTCCGGAGATTCCGGGGCGGTCGCCACCATAGAAGTGACCGCAAAAGCAGCGGAAACTCCTGACCCGGTCCAAATGGATCAGTCCAAAGAAAATCAGATTTCCAATTCCTCTGAAAAAATATCCTCTGTCTTTTCCATACTTAAAAAAGTTCTGTTTGTAATAGCTGTTCTGGCCGTTATTGGAGCCCTCGTCTTTGGGATTCTTTCATACCGGGAATATCGAAAACAAAAAGAACTCTCTCTTCGCCGCGAACGCCGTGAAAGCCGCCTGAAACGGTGGGGATATTCTGTCACGGAATTTGATATGATTATGGAAGAACATCTTCGTTCCAAAAACAAATATAAAAAACAGGGCTTCTGGGACCGTCTCCGACGAAGATAACAGATAAAAGAGGAGTTTCGCTTTTTTGGTGAAACTCCTTTTCCATTTCATCTACTTCTTAAACACCAAATTTACAAAGGCTTCCGTATGTTTCTTCATTTTACTTTTCTCAGTCCGCCTGATTCTGGTCTCTTCTTTTTTCTTTACAATCAGCTCTGCCCCCTCTTCCGTCACCAGCTTTTGGGTTTTTACGGCAAATAAGCCGCCATTCTCTGCCCTCTTAATACGAATTTTTCCTTTCACCGGACCATGCTCCGGGCAGACTGCCAGACACAGATAATACTTTTGTCCATAGGAAAACCAGCGCACCTTCTTCCGCAGCATCCGGTGACACTTATAGCAAATCATATCCGTGACTTTTTTATCGCTCATGACCTCCTCCCTCGTCTCAAAGGTCCTGGATACAAATTTGGAATAGTCCGGAAATTCCAGCGTAAATTCTTCCTCCGGGCCTCTGGGAACCCGGTAGTAGTCCACAGATACATACGGAACCACTCTCCAAAACTCCAGTTCCCTCATAACTCGCCCTGTGTATTCCGCATCCATCAGCGCCCTGTGAAAAGGTTCATCCGCCTCAAGGCCGAAAAAGTCCACTGCATAATCAAGGGCATCCCTGGTCTTCCCATCAGAAAATAAAATACTGAATAACTTTTGCACATCATAAAACAGAAATGGGTTCTTAAAGGGATTCCCCACCCCATGATAAGCCATATTCCTCTGAAGCTCTGTGAGATCCATGGAGCCCCAGGTGCAGAAAATATAATCACTGCCGCACCAGCGAACAAAGTCTCTTATGACTTTCCTGAAAGGCTCTCCATGAGCCTGAAGCTCTTCCATTGTCACATGAGTTACCTCAGAAATAATATAGTGCATCTCCTTATACACTATTGGAAGAATCAGGCGGTGAAATTCCGATATTTTTTCAAATTTTTTATTCAGTTTAACGGCACCAATTTCAAATATTTCAAAGGGAAGATGTTCCACAGACGTTTCCTTCCCCGCGGTGCTCTGATTCCACTCTAAATCTAATACAATATAATGCCTCATAGCTCTTTCAGTATAACATAATTTCCGTAGCTTGTAAATTTGTAACAGTTCAGATATCTCTCCCAAACTGTTACTCAAAACTTTCTATTGAGTTTCCTTTTTAGTGATATTATACTATAAGAAAGAGGAAAACATACAGGGAGGTGTTTATGAACACAATCACCATCGCTCACTTAAGCGATATCCACTACAACCCGGAAGATTCCAGTCAGATATCCACATTATTAAAAGAAAAGGGACTTCTTGTGGAAAACCTGCTTCCCCAATGTCTGGAAACTTTGAAAAATCGGAATCCGGATATTATTCTGATCACTGGTGACCTTACCCATGAAGGAAATTCCAGCCATTATCGGTATTTAAAGCAGCAGATCAGCTCTGCACTTCCTGATGTTCCCATACTTTGTACTATGGGAAATCACGATATCCGCGGTGCTTTCCGACAGGGCTTTTTAGAAGAACCGTCCTCAGAAGATCCTTATTATTCCTGTCTTTCCATAAAAGGTTTTCGTTTTGTTTCTTTAGATAGTTCTTATGAAAAAGGCCTGGAGGGAGTTTTGGGAGATGACGCCCTTGATTATCTGGAAGACATTCTGTTAAGGCCGGCTGCCAGAGGCACCATTCTTCTTATGCATCATCCGGTGATGGAGGCTGCCAGATCCATGGGCCTTACTATGGGTTCCCGTTTCTCCAGAATCCTCAAAAGTGGAAAAATCACTGCTTTATTCAATGGCCACGTTCATGGAAGCTACACAGGGACTGTTTATGGCGTTCCTCAATTTACTTCCGATTCCTTAAAAACAGGATGCGATTATCTGGGTAACTATCTTTCCTACAATGACAGAGCAGGATATCAGCTGGTTACGTTTGACAAAAAAGGCGACTGGAATGTCGAGAGATTTCTGCTCCATCCAAAAACAGAAATATATTTTAAGAAAAAATTTGATTAAGGAGATATAATTATGAAGCATTTAACCGGTCTTGCCCATATTGCCCTCTTTACAAAGGACCTGGAAGCTTCCGTCAGATTTTATGAATCCCTGGGCGGAACTGTCACGGACCACGCCGATGTAAAAAAACCGGCGGGCACCAATCATATTGTAATGGTACAGATGCCGGGATTTTTTCTGGAAATCATAGAACCCCATGATGGAAGCCCTGTAACAGCAGAAGGCGGCATGTTCCCTCATATTGCCATTGAAGTGGATGATATTGATGCAGCAGTCGCAAAACTTAAAACCTGCGGCATTACCACCTTCCGCACAGAAACCCCCATGACTATGCCAATTTTCGGTGGAATCCGGAATATTTTCTTCACAGGGCCCGGCGGAGAGCTCCTGGAGCTTTTACAACATCAATAATGATTAAAAGCCTCTATATCTGGCCATAAAAGGTAGCAGTTCAAATGTACACTGAACTGCTACCTGGAATCTTCGCAAGGCTGAACTGTTACTGAATTACGGATTCTGTCTTCCGTAAGTGAGCCATGCCTCTGACGGAGACGTAAATCCGCCAGACTGAATGGCCTTAAAGTCTACCTTTATGAACTCAAGATTTCCATCTATCTGCCCTTCAATCACATTGGCAAATACCACCTGGTTGAACAGCGCCGGAATATTCCGTCCTGCCGGCAGCGGAATTTCGGTCCAGCCGCCTCCCGTATAGGCGTATTCGTAAACATGATATCTTCTTCCGGCGTTGGAGTCTGAGGCAATCCCGCCTTCATAATAATCTGAAATCTTCCTCATGCCTGTTCCGGCATTCTCCGTATAGGTAAACAGATCCGTTTCCACAGCCATTCCACCGTTCAAAATTCTTCCACTCCTGTCTGCTGTTACTACACTGGCCACTGGAATTCTCACATACATTCTGAAATAGGCATCATTTTTGCTGTTATTTTTGACAGCCGGATTCTTGTTAATTACCTTTCCGGAATAAATATTCTTTGCCTGATTTATGCCAAGAGCGTTGGAATCGGAAGCGATATAGCTTCCATCCGGTCCTTCTCCATCCCATGCCGATTCGTACAGATTAAAGTCTACTTTACCCACAGTAAATTCATTGACAGCAGTCTCATGATCTGTCATATAGGCACGGATGCCGCCAATGCTGAACACTGCAATTAAGGCAACAGCCGCCAGAAATTTACCCCTCTGATTCCATTTTGTTTTCATATTCATTTTCCTCCTTCTTTTTTAAAGGCAGCGCCAGCGCCACTAAAATGGAGCCGGACACCAAGAGCAGATACCGAACAGGACCTTTTTGTATGTACATCAGGAAAAACCCTGTAAATGGAATATGAAATTTCACTTTTCCAATGATATTTTCAAACGAGACCATGGTTTCATCCGCTGTCTTATTAAAATCACCCTTGGTTTCATACTGTCCATTTTCTCCATCCGCGTGAATCACCCTGTGGACCACAAGGCCGTCGCCAGCTTCATAAGCAATAATATCGTGCTCCAGAACTTCTTCAGGAAGCTTACAGGGCCTGACATAAATCATACTTCCCACAGGAAGAGCCGGCTCCATGCTGCTGCTTAAAACAGCATATATCTGCATGCCTGCCGCCCGGGGCAAAAACAAAAGCGCTGCCAGAATCACGGTGCACAGAAAAAATGCATTTACAACAATCTTCACTGCCTGTCCCATTCCGAATCCCTCTTTTCTTTTTGTTTTTCTGTTCCCTTCGTAACGTTACAAGATTTATCCGTCGAATCGAACTTATGTTCTATATTTATTTTTAATTTTTTCAAAATTTTTTTATGCCGGTATTGAAGTGTCGATAATGGGACATGTTTTTGCCTGGACACCTGCCTCAGGGATTCCTCCTGTACATAAAGATTAAAAATAAGCTCTTTTTCATCTTCCGGCAAATCAGTTAATACCTCTTTAAGTCGTTCCAGCATAAGATTTCTTTCGGCCATTCCCTCTGTGGAAAGCTGCTCCGGATCAGAAAACAGATCGCATCCATTAAAGTCTTTTGTATCCAGTGCATCATAAGAAAACACACCGTTTCCCACATCCCCTTCCCGAAAATATCTTTCCTTTCTCTCTCCACGACACCAGGTTTTGTAAACACTTTCTGTTACCATAACCTTTTCCTTTCCCATCATGATATAATAATCCATCATACCCCTTCCTTTCATAATAAAAAAATATACAAAAAAATCAGGAGATATATTTTTGCATCGAAAATATATCTCCTGCCATTCGGTAACACGTTGTTCCATTGCTAGGTAGTAGTTTCTTTCTTGCTTATTCCGGGTTCCGGCAAAATAATCTTTTGTACTCTACGGCACCTTGGACACTTAATTTCAATCTCCCCGCTGACCATAACATCTGCATCAAACAATCTCTGGTGGCAAACCAGGCAATAAATAATTTTTTTCAATCGATCCCCTCCCTTTTTCGAACATATGTTCTGTATTTAAAATAACAGATATCCTATGTTTTGTCAATGATTTATGATAAAAACCTTCGATGTAAACGTTCTCGTAGTAACAGCTCAGGCTATCTGAACCGTTGCAATTTCTTATTACATATTGTCTGTTACGATTCTCCACCGACAATAAATACTGCCGGCTATCATTGATGGCCGGCAGTAAAACAGTTTATTCCCACTATTATATTTCTTTTTCAATAACCTTCAGGACATCTCCATAATTATCAAAACAATAATCTGCCCGCCGGTTGATCTCATCCCGCTCGTGATCCGAGTACTTGTCATACATAATCGCAACCTGAATTCCTGCCCGATTAGCCGCTTCAATTCCAATCAGAGAATCTTCAAAAATAAGGCATTCCCCGGCTGTTACATTGAGCTCATCCATGACACGGTAGTAAATTTCCGGATTCGGCTTTATTTCCTTCGCATCTTCTCTTGTATAAATCTTTGAAAAATATTCTTCCAGCGGTGCCTTTGCCATAATATTTTTATTGGCACTGCGGTAAATGTCCATATTGGTTTTCTTCGTAGTTGTGGCAATTACCAAAATAAAACCTGCATCTTTTAATTTCTTTAAAAAGATTTCAGCACCTGGTTTATAGTCGATGATGCCGGTTAAATATTCATTGGCAATTTGATATCGCAGCCTGACAATTTCCTCCGGCTTCATGGAAGAGCCATATTTTTCTCCAAGATACCCGCAATATTCCTCATAGGGGTTCCTGGCTGTACTGAACTTTCTTAAGACGGAGTCTCTCTGCTCCTGGATTTTGGCCTCCTGAACTTCCTTTCCCCCCAGCGCCTTGATTAATTTTCTGTCCACCTCATTCCAGACTCCCACAGAATCAACCAATGTGCCGTCAAAATCAAATAAAATAACTTTTTTTCCTTCTAACATCTTCTGCATAATCCCCTTTCATTATATCAAAAATCCAGTCAAAATATTTAACAAATACTTTATACGGACTTTAATGCCTCGCTTAAATCTCTCCCAGACAGATTTAACCACCAACCCCGCCATGAGTTTTATCCCTATCGAATTTACTTCCACTCCCTTTGTCAATTCAACTTTTCATACCCCGATAAACAAGAACAGTTTAACATACATGCTGGTTTGATACAAGATGCTGTTATTCTCCCTCTTCTGTTTTCTGATAGTCCAATCCACATATTTCCATAAACTTATAATCGAGCACATGGATTTTCCCAATTCAATCAATGTCTGAAAACAGAGACAGACACAAAAAGTGACTAAGTTTTGCTATCCGCGTTTGGACAATTCCCAGCCAGCGCAATAACGATCAGATACAATGCCATCTGCTCCAACCATACATGTCCTGAAAAATTCATATACGGATTGTACCAGTCCAGTACTTTCGCAATTATGCAAACAAAGCTGAACACTACGCCTGTATGTAAAAAAAGTCCCCTTAATTTGTCCATTGTGATTCCTCCATAATAAAAATTCCATCGTCAACTTCATGTTCCGGCTTATATGGATGGTTTGCTGTCCTGCTCTGAAATGTCATAAAGGAACAATGACCTCCGTCCAGATTATAAGCCGCCTTACACCCCAGTTCCTCAAACACAGCCGCCATTTCATCAAGGAACATTCCCCGGGAAGTGATCTGCCTGCCATCCACCAACAGCAGACAATAATGACCCGGTTCGTAATATCCTATTGCCGTCCGTGGATGGGACTGCCGGATATAATCCCATGTAAGAAAAGATTCCTTTGCATTCCCATCCTCATCCAAAAGACTTGGGCCAAAAACCCAGCTTTGGTATGCACCCCTGTCAATCAGCGCCTGCCGGTCCATTTGTTCCGGGCTGTAAATATCCATAGTTCCATCCCAGTTAAGCACACAGGTTTCCATATCTGTTTTTTCGCTTCTGTAAATCACACCGTTTCGGATAATTGTCCCATTATCCTTATGGCGGTTATTGCTGTAAGAATCTCCGTTGACTCCCAATACGGATTTCATTCTCACCGACATATCTGACAATTTCTCCGAATATCCCACTCCGTAGGTATCCTGTGCAAACGCGGTTTGGAAACAGGTGATATCCCCTATGTAAATGTCCGCCAGTACATAAGAAACCTGCGTTCCATATTTCATATGTTTTCCCGAATTTGACAGATCCATTTTTCTGGTATCATACTGGCTGTACCATAACCGAATGGACAAATTCGGGCTGGTATAAGAAGTATCCGTTGCAGTTACTGTATCCGTAAATTTATCTGCAAACTTTGTATGCCAATCCTGTGTATCCAAAATCACTTTGGTTCTTTGCATAGAATCTGTCTGTTGTACTTTTGGCTTTTGAAATCCCTGCTGCCCTTTTTCTCCCTTTAAGTAAGTCTGCGAAAATGCTTCATTTTCCATGACCTCCTGGAAATCTGGTGCGGGGATCCCCTTCTGAAAAAGCTTATAATTGAATATCCAGACTTTAAGGACAACCAGGAAAGCCAATATCAGATCAAACATAATATACATGATTTTTTTCTTCATGCCCCAGCCTTTCCGCCTGCTAAAATATGAATCGTCGAATATCCAGATTCCTCCCTTGCATTTTTATCCATTGTACGGGAACATTGATCCTTTTCAAAGATAATATGTTTCTGTACGCACCAGCTTAAAAGAAAAAGCACACACTCTGTCATCAGTTTCGCCGGATAAACAGGAATATGTAAAAGTTGTACAAGTATTCCCAATATCAGGCTGTTCATAATCAGTATCGTGCCTGCCAGAGCAAAATAATGAACTGCCGTACCGATTTTTTTATCCGTATGGAACACAAAACAGCAGTTCATATTATAATTATAAAATGCACTTATCAGTCTTGCTGCCATATTTGCTATAAGAGCAAAAACGGTTGTATGGGGCAGAAATGCCATAAACAAACCGAATAGGACATAGTCTAAAATAAAGCTGGAAAATGATGACAGTGTGAATTTTAAAATATCCATATAGATCCTTATGGAATCCCGAACTTTACGGAAATGAGAGTTGGAATTCCTCTTATCCCGATAAATTGTACTGATTGGGACTTCCTCAATTGGAATTCCTTCTTTTACACAGGCCATCAGCACATTCATTTCATATTCATACTTTTCACCGCTTACCGATAGCATTTTTTCGGTCAATTCTGAGTCAAATGCCCGTAAACCTGTCTGCGTGTCGGATACCTCCATCCCACTGACCAGCCGAAACACTCTCCTTGTTATTTGGTTACCCAATCTGGATTTCCATGGCATATCTTTCCCAATCGTCCTGGCACCAAGCACCAGTGTATTCCTGTGCGTTTCCATAAATTCAAACAGTTTCATCATGTCCTCTGGCAGATGCTGTCCATCGCTGTCCATGATACCAATGCAATCATTGTCCCACATCTCTTTTTTGATATAAGACAGGGCTGTCTTAATTGCGGCGCCCTTTCCCTGATTTTCTGTGTGCCGAAGAATGATACAAATATCTTTTATTTTATTAAAGATATCTTCATATCCTTTTCCGCTGCCATCATCGACAACAACAATCCGGCATCCATATGTCCAAAGCCCGTCTGCAACTGTTACCAGAGAATTATCTGGTTTATATGCAGGAATAATTACTACTGACATAATGTTACTTCACCATCCTTTACATAAATAATGTCACTGATTTCTCTCTGTTCCTGAACTTGTACATGGGTGGTTTAAAATCTGTCCTTCCTGATATAAAGTAACCGAACTGCCGCCGTCCAGATTATAGGCAAGCTCACATCCACAATCAGCGAAAAGCTGTGCGAATTCCTGAAGGGTTATACCGCAGCTGTATCCCTCATTTCGTCCGTCTACCACTATCACCAGAAAATGATTTGGCCCCAGAATACCAATTCCTGTACGGGGATTTTTCTCGGTGATGCTTACGCTTATTTCATCTACTTTATAAGGTTCATTCAGGTTTTCCCGAATTTTTCCGTTCTCGACCAAAGCTGGTCCAAAGGAAAATGCATTCCATGCACCATTTTCAATTAATTTTTTTCCCGTTACTGTCCCTTCCTGTACAATTTCCGCCGTCCCGTCACGATATATGACAAAACATTCCCTTCCGCCGGATTTGTCCCGATACAGGATGCCATTCCGTATTACCAGACCGTCCGTCCGGTTTCCATAATAATCACCATTGAATGCAAATACCGCCCCATGTTCCTCTGCCATGTCAGATACTGTGTTTCTGATATTCAATCCATATTGATTATTTGCAAATGCCGCCTTTAAATCCATGGCTTCTCCCAGTTGAATCTCTGTTATAAAATACGTAATCTTTTCCTTCCCTTCTCCCCTTGTCTTTTTACAAATATCGATCGTTGGAGTAATCAGAGACTGCCGGGAACAGGCCATTGCATCTGCTCTGATATTCTGTTCTACAAAAGGAAAACAATACCTCTGTAATACCATGTAAACGGCAGAAAACATAAATATGCCGGAAAACCATTTTATTAACCGGAAATTCCATTTCCCCTTTTTCCGCATTTTTGGTATCAGTCCATTTACAATCCAGCGCCCTGTAAATCCTGCTATCACTCCGACAACGATTCCGCCCAAAATATCCGTTGGATAATGTACATATAAGTACAGCCTTGAAAATGCAAGCAAAACCGCGAGCGGTAAAACCAATTTCCATAGTTTCTTTTCTCCAGCCAGAAAAAGCGCCGAAACTGCCGCAAAAGACGCCGCCGTATGACCCGAGGAAAAGAAAAATCATCCGGCCTGACAATTAAAAGCTGAACAGAGTGATTCACATCACATGGTCTTATTCTGGCAACCAGATTTTTCAATATTCCATTGCATAAAATCACATCCACACATAATGCTGCTGCCAGTATCATTCCTGACTTTCTGGTTTTTGGAACCAGCAGGAGGATAATCGTCAAAAGTATCCAAATGCTTCCCGCATCTCCCAATCTCGTAATGAGCGGCATTATGACATCTCCAACAGGCGTCCGAAAGCTCTGCAGCCAGTCTAAAATCCTAAGTTCCATACTATCATTCCCCACTTTCCATATCGTCGATTACAACGCAGCCGTTTCTCCCTCCGGGCATGCCGTCTTTCTTTTTTCTTTTAATATCTGCATTCCTGATACCAATGCCACTCCAATGACAGCTGAAACAATATGAAAATTTTTCAAACTTAAAGCAGGCATTGATACCTCCAATGTTGTCGGCCCCATTGCAATCGCATAAAAAGAGCCAACCATCATTCCCAAAATCATATACACAGTCTGCGGGCGAAATTTCTCAAGACAAATTTTAATTCCCTTCACAACGGTTACCGCTCCCACAAAGATCCCAACCCCAAAAAACATCAGACATGGAATATAAGAAAGATCCATGGAAAGGGTGGCTTTCACTGCTGTAATCACCGGAATATATGCCCCAAAAATTAAAAGCAGCGTAGATCCGGATATACCTGGAAGAAACATGGCGGAAACCGCAATCATCCCGATAAAAAACAACTTAATTGCCAGACCGATGGAAAACCGGCTAAAATCCATATAAATACTGCCTGCTCTCCCATTAGCCCAGACAATTCCCGCCACAAGTACAATACCAACCATGCAAAATAGAATTCCTTTCTTAATTTTGTACAGGCTCCCTTTTTCCTCCCTGATAATTAATGGGATACTCCCGGCACACTGTCTGCCAGTGCCATGCAGAACCCATTTATTCCCTCTTGTAACATAAAAATCCCTCCTGTTCTGTTTTCTGCAGCTATTGTAGCAGTCTGTATTAAACAAACAGGAGGGGATTTTCTAAATACTTCTTAAATTTGTAACTATTCAGTATCCTCACAGTTACGGGCAAAAATCCATTTAAAATCGGCTCCGCCGATGGGATTTTTGCCTTCCGGCCCAGGATTTCTTATGGTCAGTGCAGTAAATGCCCTCGCTTCGCTGGGGCAGACTCTGCACAGACCTATTGAACAGTTACTTTAAATTCCTTATATTGTTCCAAAAAGAAGCTTCTATTAAGTAATTGCCAGCAATATTGTACCGAGTGTAATACCGATAACACCCAAAGCTGCCTTCATTGTCAGTTTCTCCTGAAACACAATCCTTGAAAAAGCAATCGTCACAAGAATACTCAATTTATCAATTGGGACAACCACGCTGGCCGGACCATCCTGTAACGCGCGGTAATAACACATCCAGGATGCTCCAGTGGCAAAACCAGATAACACAATAAACTCAAGTTCTTTTTTCTCTATCTTTCTAATCTCTTCCTGCTTCCCGCTTATAAAAACCATCAGCCATGCCATAGCCAAGACTACTGTTGTCCGGATTGCTGTTCCAAAATTGGAATCTATTCCTGATATCCCGATTTTACCTAAAATCGCTGTTAAACTGGCAAACACTGCGGAAAGAATCGCGTAAACCAGCCAGTTTCCATGATCCTTTTCTGTCGTTTCCTCTTTTCTTGAAATCATTAAAAGTGTTCCCAGTCCAATCAAAATCATTGCCACTGCCTTTTCCCATGTAAATCCTTCATGCAGAAAAATAAGGGCCAGAAAAATAGTAAGTACTGTGCTGGACTTATCAATAGGCACCACCTTACTGATGTCTCCCTTTTGCAGTGCATGAAAGTAACATAACCAGGACGCTCCGGTGGAAAGGCCGGATAATACGAGAAACAAAACAGTTTTCCCGTGTATTCCATCCGTTCCTGTCCATGTACCCGTAATCAATACTATCAGCCAGGAAAACAGGAATACCACAACCGTACGAATCGCAGTAGCGACATCGGAATCTGTTTTCCGGATTCCACATTTTGCAAGAACTGCCGTAATTCCTGCAAAAAAGGAAGAGCCTATTGCATAAAGCATCCACATAATTTCATCCTCCAGATAAATTATTTATTCAGGCGATACCCTGCTCCCCATACTGTTTCCAGTATTTTCGGGTTTTTACTGTCGTCTTCAATCTTTTCACGAATCCGGTTAATATGTACCATCACCGTTGCGCTGTCCCCGACATAATGATAGCCCCATATTTTTTCAAATAGCTGTTCCTTTGAAAACACAATATTGGGATTCAGCGCAAGAAATTTTAACAGTTCAAATTCCCGGTTGGGGAGCCGAATTTCTTTATCTCCTTTATATACCTTCCAGCTGTTGACAAGAATACGTAAATCAGCAATCCGTATCTCCTGTGTATTTTCTTCCGGCAGCTTCCTTAACAGCCGGTCATGCTGTCTTATATTTGCAAGGACTCTCGCTACCAGCTCTGTTGGATCAAAGGGCTTGCCAATGTAATCATCCGCCCCCATTCCCAGGCCCAATATTTTATCTATGGATTCCGTCCTTGCTGTTACCATAAGAATGGGAATATCCACCATATCCCGTATCTCTCTGCATACCTCGTAACCACTTTTTCCCGGCAGCATCAAATCCAGCAAAACCAGATCAAATGATTCCTTTTGAAGCAAAGCGGAAACTTTTGTGCCATCTGACACAATAAACGTATCAAAGCCTGCCGCCTCCAGATAAGCTTCTTCTACCATGCCGATATCCTCATCATCTTCTACAATCAGTATACGTTTTTTATCTGACATTCCTATTTCCTCCCTCTGGCAGCTCCATATATATGGCAAGTCCGTCCGCATTTTCTGCCCAAACACTGCCACCCATGGCCTCTATCAGAAATTTCACAATATAAAGTCCAAGTCCATTTCCCTCCTTTTTATTTCTGGATTCATCTCCTCGATAAAATTCTTCAAAAATGTAAGGCAGCTTGTCTTCCGGCACCCCTTCCCCATTGTCTGAAAAGCAAATGCAAAAACCTTTTTTCGTTTGTTTCAGAGAAATCCTGATTTTTAATAAAGTAACTCCCCCATATTTCCTGCTGTTCTCCAAAAGATTATCAAAAATACGCTGAAGCTGTTCCGGATCCGCAACCGTGTTCCCCTCCGTTACTTCCAAATCAACCATAATTTCTATCAGTTCATTTTCCAAAATTGCCTGTTTCCCTTTTACATAGCTCCCAATAAAACCGGCAATATCCATACTTCTCATATCCAACGGCATATTTCCGGTTTCCAGCTTTGAAAGATAAAATAACTGGTTCAGCAGCACATCCATATCCTTCGTTCTCTGATAAGCCGTTTCCAGAAATTTCCTCTGACGTTCCGGTGTGGAGGCTATACCGTCAATCAAACCCTTGAGCGTTCCTCTGATTGCGGTAAGGGGCGTACGCAAATCATGAGAAATCCCAGCAATCATATCGGTTCTGGCTTTCTCATATCGCTGATTCTTTTCCTGCTCTCCCAGAATAGATCTACGCATCCCATTAAAAGTATGGCAGACATTTTCAAATTCTTCCTCCCCGCTGTACTCAATATCCTGTGTTAAATTATTTTCTCTGATTCGCGCTGCCCCTTCTGATAAAACATCCAAAGGTTCCATAATGTGATCTGTCAGACTTTTCGTAAAAATCTGGCTTACAAAAAGCAATCCCATGATACAGAGGGCTCCATCAGCCAAAAACAGAAGAATAAATTCTTTTTTGCGTATGGTGAATCCCTCCACCAGTTCCTCCAGCCCTTCTCCATCCACTTCTTTCTCAATGGCAGCTTTAAATTCGTGCTCAATAGACTCTGCATATACTTTAATTACCAACGCATTGATTATCAGGAAAATAACCAGTGTCACAAGCACCATCAAGGTATTTGACAAAAATATCCGTCTTTTTACTGTTTTTATTCTCATTCCCGCATCTCCCAAAACCCACAAGCCGAAAAGAAAGGCTTCTGATTTCCTGCCCTGCCTTATTTACATCCTGTTTTTTCCACAATTGCCGCAATATACAGACAGCAAATTTTGGGGGGTCCAAATACTACTGTTATTATACTGCATTTCGCAGGAACTACAATATATCTAAATAAGAGAAACATCTTTTAAATTCTGCCGCTTTCCTTCTGATATGGTAATTCTAATACTCCATACTAAATAAAAAGCAATATCAGAATTAAATATTTTATAAACAATATGTCTGTTTGGCAGGATTATCCTGTCAGGATGAAGTTATATTTTTTCAGACACCGGGATAATGCGCCGTGCCACTTTTTTTGAAAAGAAAGTGATAAACGGTCCCAGGCCCAAGGCACAAACCAATGTTCCCACTCCGATAAGTCCGCCCAGCAAAAACGCTGTAAGTGCACAGAGGGAATCCGTCAGCATCCTGCATCGTAAATACGGCATTCTGCTTTTACGGGAAATAATGATGGATAGAGAATCATAAGGGGCCACACCCATGTCCGCTGTCTGATACAGAGCACAGGCCAGACTCAAAGTTATCACTCCTGCCATCATAAGCCATATTCTTGCATCCAACCCTGCCGGGACGCCCCAGACAGATAATACTGCCCTTTCACAGATGGAGGCCAGTGGCCCCACAAAGAACCAGTTTATAAAAGTCCCAATTCCAATCAAGTTCCTGCCTGAACACCATTCCACAAAAAACCAGAGGCAGTTCACTATAAATAAAACAAAGGAAAAGTCTACCCCCAGCCGGTCTCCAATCGCTATCATCAAGGCTGTATGCGGATCATTTCCCATGAGAGACAGTTTAAACAGCGCAACGCCAATTCCCATAATTCCGATACCGGCAAGCATCGCCATAAAAGTCCGCTGCCGAACTGGTGGTATGTATTCAAAAATTCTAAATGCACATGATGGGGCTGATGTACCCCCTGAGCTGTTACCTGATTTTTCCATATAGCACCTCCGAAGATAGATTTTTCTGGATCTGTTTCTTTAATACTGGTATAATATCACCACCAAGATGTTTTTGGTAGAATAAAATCACCAATATACTATGACGATTCGGGCAAACAAAGGAGGATACCATTGTGCAGGACCTACGGCTTAATGTTACGACAGATAAAAATGAACGACAACTGGAACGGCATGGACATACCGCTTTTCCCGTGGCGTTTTATCATGGTGATCTTGTCAGCAACACCGTAATTTGGCACTGGCATGACGAGCTGGAATTGATTCTGATTCATCATGGCACCATTGTAGCAGGCGCCGGAGGAACTTCTGTCACACTGACAGCTAAAGAAGGATGTTTTATCAAGGCAGGTGCTTTGCACAACATATGGAAGGCAGATGACGTCCCCTGTGAATACCGCTCTGTCGTATTCCATCCACGACTGATCGGCAGCATGGACAGTATCTTCTGGCTTCATTGCATTCAGCCTCTTGGGGAGCCGGATTTTCCTCAAATAGTTCCGTTTCCCATTGGAAACAATAACAATTTCCCGGCATTCTTTTCCCATCTGTGGCAGATACAGGAAAATCAGAATGCCGGGTATGAAAATGATATCCGTTATCTGCTGACCAAATTTACCGCAAGACTTTCCAGTTCGCCTTTAGAGAAAGAATATCACCTTTCAGAACAGGAAGGACGGGATATGGAGCGCATGAAAGCTATGCTCTCTTTCCTGGAAGAGCATTATGCGGAAGAACTGAAACTGGAACAAATTTCAGAAAGCGCTTGTATCAGCACAACTGAATGCATGCGTTGTTTCCGGCGCAGCATCGGTGTGTCACCAATCCGCTTTCTAAAGGAACGCCGCCTCCAGCATGCTGCCGATATGCTCCGTCATACAGAAAAGAGTATATCAGGAATTGCAGCATCCTGTGGATTTTCGGACATGAGCTATTTTACCAAATCATTCCGTCAGCTCTATGATGTAACGCCAACGGTATATCGGAACAATGGATAATGCGCTGATACGCTCATTTTCAACCATATGTCGTGGAATGAATTTTCACCTTGCAAGGTAGCTGAACGAGGCGATGCGATAGCATCGTTAAGTAAAGTCAACACAGCAAATGGAAATTCAGGCAAGTCATTTGACGAAATGTGAATGTATCAGTTCACAAGTGTAATGTCTTGATTATATTTAGTTTAACCACAAATCATAAAAAGTTTTATTATATAACAATTATTGGTATTAAAGTTAAACTAAATGTAAAGTTGACAGCACACAAGTATACTGTCTTGTTTATATTTAATCTGACCCTAATCTCTATAATCAGTATAAATAACAGAAAAACATACAAATTTTGGATAGAGTGACACCAACTTAGTTCTGGCTTTGTCAGTAGTGAACCGCCATTGGATACAAGCTGCATGTTCATTATGGTCACTCTCCCATGCCGCCAGCTCCCGGTTGAGGGAGTCCATGTCCTCAATCCTTCACCAGGCCCTGGCGTGTCATTACATTAAGTTCTATTTCTGCAATATTTAACCAAACTCCCATGTTTGGGAGTATAATGGATCTCCAGTTTTCTGGCGAACCTGCGGGCTTCCTCTCTGGATGTGCCAATTATGGTATTGTAATAAAAAATACTTCATCATATTCATCCTTCAGATCATCATATGTCATTTTAATTTCATCCTCCGACAACCATTCCACGCTAAAAGATACGGTTTCCATAAAACCACTGCCCGGATAAGTCCATATATGCTTTTTTCCAAACCGTGTCTTTTTGTAAACATATGGCCGGCATACATGGTCATACTCCACAATAACCGTGTTTGTACCCTGTGGCGAAGTATAGCTCTCCCAATCGGAAACAAATAAAGCATCACAACAACTTTTGCAAAGAAAGAAAATCAATAGAAACACTATTAACAGTGCGATATGTTTTCTTCGTTTATTTTTCATCATTCCCTTTCTCACCTCTCATAATCTCCATCCAGAATAATAGTAAATATTGTGATGAATTCTGTTAAGCAGATCACATATTCTTTCAACTTTTACCAGCAAAGGAATTCAGTTAATCACAAACATTTTCATGGCTGTGAGAAATTTTTTACTGCAAGAAGCAAGAAAGCAGTAAAGATAAAGAAAGCCGAAAACCTTGACAAATCAATGGTTTTCGGCGTGTTTGCTGGCGTCTCTGGCGGGATTCGAACCCACGGCCTTTCGCTTAGGAGGCGAACGCTCTATCCTGCTGAGCTACAGAGACATTTATAAAACTTTCCTGATTTTATTGGGAAAACATTCATTTCCCTAATTAGTTTTCGAAAATTGAGAAAACAATTTCTAAAACAAAAGCTCCGTACATTATATTAGCAAACCCTGTAAAGAAAGTCAAGTAAAAGTGACTTTAGATATTTCCTCAAAATTAAGAATTCGGGAGTTCGACACTTGAATAGAAGAAAAATCGTTACAGGCCACATAAAGCCTGCCTTTTTTTGTCAAATCTTTGTAAAAATATGTTGCATGTGTTGCATGTTTATGATATAATAGGTTCGGGAGGATACATTTATGAAACTTTATTATGACAAACGTCTTAAAGACCCTACCTATTATGCCCAGCAGGGGATTCGCAATGGCAAGAAAGTTTCTTCCAAAAATGTGAAGAAATTTGGCAAGCATTCTGAACTCCTTAAAATAACAGATGATCCCCTTTCCTATGTAAAAGAAGAGATCAGGAAGATGAATGAGGAATACAGGGTTGGCAGGGTAACCTTTGACCTGTCCGCAGATTTTAATGAAAGAGTCCGACATTCCGGCAATGAGGCTTCATCTCCTACATGGGTAAATATTGGCTACTTTTTCCTCCAGTACATTATGAAGGACTTAAATCTTAAAGAATTCTTCAGGCAGAAGACATACGACAGAAAGATTACCTTTGACTGCTATACGGTGTCGCGTTTCCTGACCTATGCCAGAATCCTGGATCCTTCTTCCAAATTTGCTACATGGGGACGGCTCTCCTCTTATTTCGAACAACCGAATTTCGATTACCAGCATATCCTCCGGTTTATGGATCTGCTGGCGGAGAATTATGAGGACTACCTGGCCTGGCTCTTCCAAAACAGCAGCTCTGTCATAAAACGGGATTCCTCTGTTCTTTATTACGACTGCACAAATTTCTACTGTGAATGTGAACAGCCGGACGAGGATGTCGTGGATGAGGTCACCGGCGAAATCATAAACGGCCTACGCAAGTTCGGCGTCAGCAAGGAACACCGCCCCAATCCTATTGTCGAAATGGGCCTTTTTATGGACAGCCACGGTATCCCCATTACGATGTGTCTGCATTCCGGAAACACCAGCGAACAGCTCACGGCAGTGCCTCTGGAAAAAGAAGTCCTGAAAATGATTGATCATGCGAAATTTATCTACTGTGCAGATGCAGGGCTTGGGTCTTATAACATCCGCAAATTCAACAGTATGGGCGGCAGGGCTTTCATCGTTACACAGTCCATCAAAAAACTCAGTGACACACTGAAAAAAGCCGTATTCAATGATTTTGGATACCGTCTGCTTTCTAATGATGCATGTGTAACGATCCGTGATATGAAAGAGTTTGACCGATGCGATGAA
>ERZ808051.470-NODE-470-length-44561-cov-7.109635_pt1 | contig 44561 bp, 43 predicted proteins | sample MGYA00380199_ERZ808051 | MGnify/ENA primary metagenome ERZ808051 (study PRJEB31490, sample SAMN06133391) | mouse gut metagenome | isolation source: J11 | host: mice | place: China: Chengdu | collected 2015-05 ... | reverse complement strand
TTGGTAATGTACGCAATAGCAATGAGCAGTGCGCATCCGTAATTTGAAAAAATGGCAGCTTGCTGACAATTTTTTCAAATTACGGATGCATAAGGCGAATGCCTGCGAACGAGGGAAACCGCAGGTTTTCCGAGTGTGCACTGCGGAGCCGATAAAATGACAAATGGAGGAACATAGATGAACATTCATGGCGGCGATGTTTATAGGAATTATGTGGATATTGATTTTTCAATCAATGTAAATCCGCTTGGCACACCGGAATGTGTAAAAGAGGCACTTCATAGGGCAGTTGAGATGTGTGGGAAATATCCTGATATGGAAGCGGAAAGATTAGGAGCGGCAGTCAGTACATTTCTTGGAGTGCCAAAGGAATATTTGCTATTCGGAAATGGGGCATCAGAACTTTTTATGGCGATTGTTCATGGCATAAAACCGAAGAAAGTCGTGATCCCGGTGCCTTCCTTTTATGGATATGAATATGCGGCAAAATCAGTGGACAGTGACATTATTTATTATGAGATGAAGCAGGAAAATAATTTTTGTTTGAAAGAGGAAATGAAGCGTATCCTGACAGACGATGTAAATCTTCTTTTTCTTGCTAATCCAAATAATCCGATTGGAAATCTTTTAGACAAAGAGCTGATGAAAGAGCTGATCTTGCATTGTAAGGATAAAGGGATTTATGTGGTAGTAGATGAATGCTTTATTGAATTTTGTGGGAATCAGTTTTCTTTACTGCCTGAGATAGATGAATATGAACATCTGATAATTGTAAGGACTTTTACAAAAATCTTTACAATTCCGGGAGTGCGTTTAGGGTATTTGGTATGTAAAAATAATGCAGTACATACAAAAATAGCCGGACAAATCCCTGAATGGAATCTTTCCTGTTTTGCGCAGGAAGCGGGGTGTATATGTGCTAAGCAGGCAGAGTTTATTGAGAAAACAAAAATTTATATTGAAGAAGAACGACAGTATATGGAAAAAGGACTTATGCAAATAGGATTGAGGACATTTCCGTCTGTGTCGAATTTTATCACTATATACAGTGATAAACCTTTATATGAGAAGTTACTGAATAGAGGAATTTTAATCAGGGATTGTGGTAATTTCAGGGGATTAGGAAAAGGATTTTACCGTATTGCAGTAAAGAACAGAAACGAAAATAAGATTTTACTGGAAAACTTATAACATATGGGAGATGGAACATGGAAGATTCTAAAATAGAATATCTGCCGCCAGAGGAAATTGAAAAGCGAAGCTTTGAGATCATTACAGAAGAACTTTTAAAGAGAAATATCAGTCTCCCCAAAGAGGAGGAGTTAATTACAAAGCGGGTAATACATACCAGCGCGGACTTTGATTATGCTGAAACGCTTTGCTATTCCAAAGGAGCAGTGGAAATTTTGAAAGAGTTGATAAAAAATGGAGCTGACATAGTAACAGATACCAATATGGCATTGTCTGGAATCAATAAAAAGGTGCTTGCAAAGTTTGGCGGAGAAGCGCATTGTTTTATGGCAGATGAAGATACACGGCTTCTGGCAAAGCAAAGGAATGTGACACGGGCAGCGGTCAGTATGGAAAAGGCGGCAGCAATTGCAAAACCAATTGTTTTTGCAATCGGAAATGCGCCAACGGCTCTGATCAAGCTGTATGAAATGATGGAAAAATTGGATTGGAAACCAGCCTTTATCATTGGTGTTCCGGTGGGATTTGTCAATGTGGAAGCGGCAAAAGAACTTATATTGAAAACAAATATTCCATACATCATTAACAGAGGAAGAAAAGGTGGAAGTAATATTGCTGCGGCAATTTGTAATGCTGTATTGTACCAATGTGAAAAGAAGTTCTAAAGACTCATGCCAATGGGCGTTTCGTCAAGAACTTCTAAGTTTCACATGGTAGGAAGGAAAATCAAAATGCGATATGGTTTTACGACTGGAAGCTGTGCGGCTGCGGCTGCAAAAGCCGCAGCTTATATGCTGCTGACAGGATTAAAAAAGACGGAAATTACGATAGAAACGCCAAAGGGTATACTGTACAATGCAAAACTTTTGGATATCATGTGTGGGGAAAATGAAGTAAGCTGTGCGGTAGAAAAAGATGGTGGGGACGATCCGGATATTACAACAGGCACCTGGATTTATGCGAAAGTTTCGTATGCAGAAGAAAATGTGAAAAAAGAAATCGTCATTGAAGGCGGAATAGGGGTGGGGAGAGTGACAAAACCGGGACTTGACCAACCTGTAGGCAACGCGGCAATCAATCGTGTTCCAAGGGAGATGATAAAAAAAGAAGTATTAGAAGTTTGCAGACTGGTGGATTATAAAGGTGGCTTGCGGATTGAGATTTCAGTGCCAGAAGGTGAAAAGCTGTGCGAACGTACTTTTAACCCAAGACTTGGTATTGTTGGCGGTATTTCCATATTAGGGACGAGTGGCATTGTAGAGCCAATGAGCAGTCAGGCACTGATTGATACCATTCGGGTAGAATTGCGTCAAAGACGGATTTTAGGATTTGATTATGTTGCTGTTTCGCCGGGAAATTATGGTTTGGAGTTTATGAGGAAAACATATGGATACGATTTGGATAAAAGCGTGAAGTGCAGCAATTTTATTGGTGCAACCATTGATATGGCAGTAGAAATGGGATTTCAGAAAATGCTCCTGACCGGTCATATAGGCAAGCTGATCAAGGTTGCAGGCGGAATTATGAATACCCATTCCAAAGAAGCGGATTGCAGGATGGAGCTTCTTGCGGCATTTTCCGTAAAGGAGCAGATAGAACCTTTACAGATAAGAAGAATATTGGAATGCCTGACAACGGAAGAGGCAGTTTCTGTTATAGAGGAAAGCGGGAAATTGCAGCAGGTTATGGAACAGATTGCAGAGCGTATCTGCTATTATATGGAAAACCGCGCTGGAGGAAAAATGAAAACAGATTGTATTCTGTTTTCCAATGAGTATGGGGAACTGGCAAAAAGTAAGGGGGCAGAGGAATGGTTTATTTTGTTGGGGCAGGAACAGGCGCAGTAGATTTGATAACAGTCAGGGGAATGCGTTTATTAGAACAGGCAGATGTGATTATTTATACAGGTTCTTTGGTGAATCCCAAACTGCTTACATATGCAAGAAAAGACTGCGAGATACATAACAGTGCAAAACTAACATTAGAAGAAGTGATACAGATTATTTCTGATGCGGAAAACGAAGGAAAAACAACTGTGCGCCTTCATACAGGAGAGCCGAGCATCTATGGTGCGGTCAGGGAACAGATGGATGAGTTGGATGTGCTGGGCATTTCTTATGAGAGCTGTCCGGGGGTAAGTGCCTGTTTTGGCGCAGCGGCATCCCTGAATCTTGAATATACATTGCCGGGAATTTCACAATCCCTGATTATTACAAGAATGGAAGGCAGAACGAAAGTGCCGGATAGGGAAAGTATCAAGAGCTTTGCAGCACATAAGGCATCTATGGCAATTTATTTAAGTGCCGGAATGATTCGGGAATTAAGTAAACAGTTAATTGAGGGTGGGTATAAGGAGACAACACCAGCAGCACTTGTTTATAAGGCAACTTGGGCTGAGGAGGAGGCATACCTGTGTACAATTGAGACATTATATGATGTATCTGTAGCACATAGGATTACGAAAACAGCCCTTATATTGGTCGGAGATGCAATCGCTCATCAGCATTACAGTAAATCAAGGTTGTATGCACCGGATTTTTCGACTGAGTACCGAAAACGAAAAGAATTTCTAAGGCGCTAAAATACACCGCCTAAGAAATTCTAAGTTCGTTTGGAAGAACGCAAGGACGGCGTTCTTCCTGAAAGGAAGGATATGAAACTAAGTGTTATCAGTTTTACGGAAAATGGAAAACAACTTTCGGAAAGTATTGTAAAACTGTTGGAGAAGGAATTAGAAATCAAGTTATATACAAAATGTGAGGCAGGCATAAAGGATGATATTTATTCAGATATCTTATTTCTAAAAAAATCTGTTGGAGATTGGGCAAAGGAACGGATGCAGGAGCAAAACGCCTTGTTGTTTATAGGCGCCTGCGGAATTGCAGTCAGGGCAGTAGCCCCATTTCTTACAGATAAACTACATGATGTTCCGGTGCTTGTAATGGATGAAAAAGGGAAATATGTCATTCCGATTTTATCAGGACATATGGGCGGTGCAAACGATCTTGCAAATCATATAGCAGAGAAAACAGGGGCAGAAGCAGTGATTACTACGGCAACAGATCTTAATAAAAAATTTGCTGTGGATTTGTTTGCAAAAAGAAATAGATTATATATTGCAAATAAAGATGGGATAGTTAAGGTATCATCAAAGGTATTAGCCGGAAAAGAAATTACGATGTCCATAGAAGCGGGGCATGAAATCATTGGGGGAGAGTCAGGTATACGGTTTGTTCCATATCCGCCTATGGGAGTTGTTGATGTTGTGGTAACTTCAAAAGATGATATGTTTGATACTTCTCTTTTGCTGAAACCGCGGGAGTATGTCATAGGAATTGGCTGTAAAAAAGGGAAAAAAGCAAATGAAATTGATGATTTTATCTTAAAAGCAATAAAGAAAAAAGGAATTTCTATCATGCAGATTTTCGCGCTGTCCTCTATTTCGCAAAAGCGAGATGAACAGGGGATTGTTGAATGGTGTCGAAAAGAAGGGATTCCATTTTTTACATATACAGCAGAAGATTTGCGGGAAGTAAACGGAACATTTACAAAGTCTATGTTTGTTAAGAATCAGGTTGGCGTTGATAATGTTTGTGAAAGGGCAGCAGTGAAAGCCTGTGGAGAAGATGGAAAACTGATTCTTCCAAAAGTCGCGGAAAATGGAATGACGATTGCAGTGGCAAAAAGAGAGTGGAAGGTGTGTTTTGATGAAGAATGAAATCTATATTGTGGGAATGGGACCGGGCAGGGAAGAGATGATGACGGGGGAGGCAATCTATGTACTTGAGCAGGCAGATGTCATTGTCGGATATACGACTTATCTGAAGCTGCTTGGACAGCGTTTTCAGGGGAAGGAACTGCTAGATACTCCTATGCGTCAGGAAGAGGAGCGGTGCAGGCTGTGTTTTCAGGAAGCGGAAAAAGGGAAAAGGGTGGTGCTTGTTTGCAGCGGTGATGCAGGGATTTATGGACTGGCATCGTTGATGTATGAGATTGGAAGAGAATATCCGGAAACAGAACTTTTTGTTATTGCAGGAATTACGGCTGCAAGTAGTGGGGCAGCCGCTCTGGGGGCACCTCTTAATCATGATTTTTGCGTGGTTAGTTTGAGCGATTTGCTGACACCGTGGGAGAAGATAGAAAAAAGGCTTGAAGCTGCCGCAGCAGGTGATTTTGTCATTGTGATTTATAACCCATCCAGCCATAAAAGAAAGGACTATCTGATGCGGGCTTGTAATATCCTGCTTCGCAGCATAGAAGAGGAACGTATCTGTGGTTATGTTGAGAATATTGGAAGAGAAGGGACGATGGCAGCAATCTGTACCTTAAAGCAGTTAAAGGAGAGGGAAGTAAATATGTTTACCACGGTATTTATTGGAAGTTCCGGCTCGGAGAACATAAATGGGAAATTTGTTACAAGGAGAGGCTATAAGATTGAAAAAAATATTGATATTTGCAGGGACAACTGAAGGAAGAAAATTATCGGAATATCTTGCAGAGGCTGAAATAAATCATACGATCTGTGTGGCAACGGAGTATGGCGAAATTGTTTTAAGACAGCATCCCTTTGTAAAAGTACATCAGGGAAGAATGAATCAGGAACAGATAGAAAGGTTCCTGAGCAATGGAAAATTTGATGTTGTGGTAGATGCAACACATCCTTTTGCCAAAGAGATTACCTATAATATACAGGCAGCATTGAAAGAAATGGGGCAGATTGGAATATCAATTCCTTATTTAAGGTTGAAAAGAGACGGTATTACAGAGAGAGAAAACGGCATTACCTATTTTGAAACAAACGAAGAATGTGTGAAAGCGTTGGAAGATACGGAAGGAAATATTCTTTTGACTACCGGAAGCAAGGAATTGTACAAATATTGTGTTTCTGAAGGAATAAAGCATAGATTGTATGTAAGGATACTTCCAAGTGTGGAAAGTCTTTCTCTTTGTACAGAGCAGGGGATTTGCGGGAAACAGGTTATCGCAATGCAGGGACCTTTTACTACAGAGATGAATGAGGCTATCATTCGCCAATATGAAATAGCTTATCTTGTAACGAAGGAAAGCGGTGTGCCCGGAGGTTATCAGGAAAAATTGAACGCCGCAAAAAGAACTGGAACGAAGATATTTGTAATTGGCTGTCCCAAAGAGGGAGAAGGGTATTCTTTTTCTGAAATATGCCAAAAACTCGAAGATATGGGAGGAGAAAAATTTAGGGCGAAGAATCAGATAAAAGAGAATATGGAAATTTTTCTAGCAGGTATTGGTATGGGACATGTAAACGGTCTAACGAAAGAAGTAGAGAGGGTGATCAGTGAAGCAGACATTTTATTAGGTGCAGAGAGAATGCTTAATACCGTATGTTCTAAAGCAGAAAAACATCCTTTTTATCAGGCAGAACAGATCATTCCTTATCTGCATGATATACAGAGTGAAAGTTTATATATGAAAAATATAAAAGTTTTGATTCTTTTTTCGGGAGATAGCGGATTTTATAGTGGGTGTCAGTCTTTATATGCGGCACTGGAAAAAGAGATCACAGAAGGACACATAAAGGCATCTTTGCGTATTCTTCCGGGTATTTCTTCCGTAGCTTATTTGGCTTCCTGCATTGGAGAAAGCTATCAGGATGCGGCTGTTTACAGTATACATGGGAAAAAAATATGTAACCTTGTACGCCGGATCAAAAGCAGTCCAAAAACATTTCTGATTACATCCGGTGTGAAAGATATAAATCAGTTGGGAGAACTGTTGATAGATGCGGGAATGCAAAAATGCGAAATCATAACTGGGTTTCAGTTATCCTATGAGGAACAGCGGGTAGAGAATCATACGCCGTTAGAGTGTATGGAATTGAAGGAGGAAGGGTTATATACATGTTTTGTCAAAAATCCGTATGCTATGCAAAGAAGATTGACACATGGTATTGCAGATGGACAGTTTATCAGGGACAGGGTTCCTATGACAAAAGAAGAGATTCGAGAGATTAGTATCTGTAAGCTGCGATTAAGAGAAAAGGCAGTAGTTTATGACATTGGTAGTGGCACCGGTTCCGTTGCAATAGAAATAGCGGGCATTTCTGACGATCTACAGGTGTATGCGGTGGAGCAGAATCCGGAGGCAGTTTCTTTAATTGAAAGGAATAAAAAGAAGTTTGAACTGCAGAATGTAACAGTGGTAGAGTCGATAGCGCCGGAGGGACTAACTGGACTTCCAATGGCAACACACGCATTTATAGGAGGAAGTGGTGGCAGATTAAAGGAAATACTGGCGTCACTCCGACAGATGAATCCCAACATGAGGGTTGTGGTAAATGCTGTCAGTATGGAGACAATTTGTGAAATGAGAGAGATTTTATCAATGGATGATATGATAAAAGAAGAAGAGGTTGTGCAATTACAGGCAAGCAGGGCAAAAAAAGCAGGAAGTTATCATTTGATGCAGTCTGAGAATCCGGTTTGGATTTGTGCATTTGATTTCTGTGACGAAGAGCCTGAAAGAAAGGCGTGATATTTGCATGAAAATAAAAAGAGTTATGATTGCTGCCCCTAAAAGTGGAAGCGGAAAAACAGTAGTCACCTGCGCCTTGCTTCAGGTATTAAAGGATTGTGGCTTGAAAGTGGCTTCTTATAAATGTGGACCGGATTATATTGATCCGATGTTTCATGAAAAGATAATAGATGTTCAGGCAAAAAATCTGGATACATTTTTTACAGATGAAGAAAAGACAAGGAAACTTTTTCAAAAAAGTGCAATGAAAATGGACTTTGCAGTTTTTGAGGGCGTTATGGGACTATATGACGGGTTAGGCGGAGTCAGGAAAGAAGGTTCTTCTTATCATCTTGCAGAAGTGACAAAAACGCCGATTGTACTTGTTGTTGATGCGAAGGGGATGGGGCGTTCCATTATACCATTAATAGCAGGGTTTCTTAATTATGATAAAAAGCATCTGATACAAGGTATCATACTGAACAGGATGTCAAAAGGATATTATGAAACATTAAAGCCATTGATAGAGGAAGAACTGCAAATAAGGTTACTTGGATTTTTGCCGGAAAAGGAGGAACTGCATATTGAGAGCAGGCACTTGGGACTTTTTCTGCCTGATGAAGTGGATCATATTAAAGAAAAATTACAGGCAGTTTCGGAATTATTTTCAGAAACCGTTTCCGTAGAGTGTATAAAAGAAATAGCGGAAAGTGCAGAAGAACTGGAATTTGATGAAACACTGACGGGAAAAGCGCTGCTTGACAGTTGCAGAGACATAAATCATGAGAAAGCAGTCAGTGACGTAATGAAAGGAGTTGCTGTATGGGATAGCCGTCCCACGATTGCAGTGGCAAAAGATGAAGCCTTTTGTTTCTATTATGCCGATAATATTCACTTGTTGGAGGAGTATGGTGCAAAGATAAGGTATTTTTCTCTGTTGCGGGATGAAAAACTGCCGGGAGGATGTCATGCCTTGTTAATTGGGGGCGGGTATCCAGAGGTTTATGCAAAGCAGCTTAGTACAAATACGAAAATGCGTGAGGCAGTCAAAAACGCGGCGGAAAATGAAATGCCAATCGTGGCAGAGTGCGGCGGATTTATGTATTTACATTCTTTCTTGAAAGATAAAGAAGGACTTTGTTATGATATGGCAGGTGTTATTCCGGCAACTTGTTTTTATACTGGAAAACTGGTTCGTTTCGGTTATATAGAACTTTGGGAAAAGAAGAAGCATTTTTTATTAAATGGTGAGGGTATAAAAGGACATGAATTTCATTATTATGACAGTACCTATAATGGAGCGGATGTAATAGCAGCCAAGCCAGTGACAGGAAAAGAATATTCCTGTATTATAGAAAATGAAACAAAGTGGATGGGTTTTCCGCATTTATATTATCCGTCAAATCCTGTGTTTGCAAAAGAGTTTGTTGATAAGGCAAGGAAATATAAGAAAGCAATGATATAGTAGTAGAGGAAGTGAGTAAAAGTGAGTATGCAAAATTCACACCGATTTTTTGAAAACAGAGATTGCCAATATTTTCCCTGTCATAAGAAATTGGGAGACTTCAATTGTTTGTTTTGTTATTGTCCGTTGTATTTAAGGGAGAAGTGTCCGGGGAATCCCTCATATATAGAAAAAGAAGGGAGAAAGATAAAAGATTGTACAAACTGTACCTTTCCCCATCAACCTGAAAATTATGATACGGTAATTCAGATGTTGAAAGAATAAAAAGGCATCGCTGAATGTATGAAACATGAAGTAGGAAATTATAATCCAACAATATTTTGATATATACGATTGTAGTATGCCATTTCATATGAAATAAAAGTAGGGGAATAAAGGCAACTGATGAGCATTGGAATTCGTTTGTAGTTTTGAGGTACACATATATTTTTGTTGGCAGTTACAAGATTGTGTCAAAAGTTTACAAACACACTTGACAATACTTCTCTGAGCGCAGTGTAGGAGAGGCGGTTCGTGAGAGCGGCATCCCCGTGAGGAAATCTGGGTGACGTCTAAGCTGTGGCCCAGTGAGTATGGGGAAGGCAGGACCATGGAGGGCATCGACAGGATGCTGGAGCGTCTGGACATTGGCTATATTGACCTGCTTTTGCTGCACCAGCAGGTGGGCGATTATATGGGCGCATGGAAGGACTGCGAAAAAGCAGTTGCCCAGGGAAAACCAATGTTCAGGTCATCCTGCGCTGGCATATCCAGGAGGGCACGGTCATTTTTCCGAAATCCACCAATCCGCAGCATATCAGGGATAATTTTGATATCTTTGATTTTGAACTGACAGGAGAGGAAATGGAGCGAATCAGGGCGGTCGATAAAAATGTGCGGTTCTTTACAACGCCGCTTGAGCAGCAGGAGGCGCAGTTTACAGCCTGGGCGCCGGAGGATTAAGGAGGCAGGACAAGATGGACAGGGCATATGTGATCTGCCACATGGCGGTCTCGCTGGACGGAAAGATAGACAGAGATTTCCATGAGGCGGAAAAAAGCGAAAAAGCAGGGGCATTACTGCCTGGTTTATGACAGGGAAGGCAGATGCACCTGGGAAACTCCGACAAGTGCGATGAACGGTGTTCCCATGCAGATCGTGGAGGTGGTCACAAAGGCTGACCGGAAAGAATACCTAGTATTTAAGGGATATGGGCATCTCCTGTCTCATTACGGAAGAGGAGGAACATCCGGTCAGGGAATCACTGGAAAAGCTGAAAAGGCTTTATGGCGTGGAGTGTCTTGTCCTGACAGGCGGCGCATCCATTAACGGTGGTTTTCTGAAAGAAGATATGATTGATGAATTTTCGGTTGTAGTCCTGCATTATGTGGATGGGAACGGACAGCATAAGGCTCTTGCAGACACGGATGGGGCGTTTTGTGACAGGGCATTTTATTTTGCGGAAGCAAAGCCGCTGGAGGGCGGCGCGGTCCACATGAGATTTATAAAAGAGCAATAAGGCAGGGGAATATTGATATGGAACAACTGAAGCAAATGGTGGATGAGTTCCTGGGGAACGGATTCACCTATTTTGATACGAGCTATGCCTACCACAATGGAAAAAGTGAGGAGGCTTTAAGGAAGAGCGTGGTGGAGAGGTACCCGAGAGACCAGTTTACCATCGCCACAAAGCTTCCAACCTTTCTCATTCAGACAGAAGATCAGGTGGAGGATATATTCGCACAGCAGCTTAAAAATCTGGGAACAGACCATGTGGATTATTACCTGCTCCACATCCTGAACACGAAATTCTACAACGGACTGGATGGCAAAGGCGGCGTTGTTAAGAACTGCCATCTGTTTGAGCATGCACAGAAATGGAAAGAGGAAGGGAAGATCAGGCATCTGGGATTTTCCTTCCACGATTCGCCGGAGGTACTGGATCAGATTCTGACGGAGCATCCGGAAGTGGAGTTTGTCCAGATCATCGTCAATTATTTTGACTGGGAAAGCTATTTTATCGCTTCCAGAAGGTGCTATGAAGTAATCCGTAAGCATGGGAAAAAAGCAGTCATCATGGAGCCGGTCAAGGGAGGTGTCCTGGCACAGATACCGGAGGCGGCTGAAAAGAAACTCCGCTCTACCCAGCCGGAACTGTCACCTGCAGTATGGGCGCTCCGGTTTGCGGGCAGCATGGAGGATGTGGTCGCGGTGCTTTCCGGTATGTCCACGCTGGAGCAGGTGCAGGAGAATGTAAAGAATATGAAGGATTCCCGGCCGCTTGGCGGGGACGATATGAATATGCTGCTTCAGATGGCAAAGGAACAAAAGGCAACGGGACCGGAAGGAATCGGAGACTTTGCGGAATATGAAGATCTGACCTATCATGGTATTTCTGTGGCAGCAATCCTTGATACTTATAATTCTGCCATGGTGCAGCCAAACCCGCTGTTCTCCGGTGAGATGAACTATCCGGCGAACAAGCTGCTGGCGAATGGGGTGACGGACATCAAACAGGAATTTCCGAAAGAGACAGTTCTGTTCCATGGGAAAGATATCACGGCGCAGGTGGAGGAAGCATGGGATTTCCTTGTGGAGCATGCGTTTGTGATGTAAGGAACTGCTAATAAATCATCATGTCCATTCCTTTGGAAATAAAATTTATTCGCAGTCATGCTGAATTTGATGATAGTCGGAAAGGATATCTTCAAATGTGATATTCTTCAGGCTTTCACACAAATCATTACTGATTTTTTGGTAAGAACAATTCAATACATTGTGTATGTTTTTTCCTATGGGGCATAACGGTGAGGGCAGTGGGTGAAGCCCGATAAGTCTGGAAGCGAAATCCGGTTCTATTGCCTTGCATATGCGGTATAAAGTGATTTCATTCGGAGGACAAATCAATGTTGTGCCGCCTGTGCCAAATTTAACAGATATGATCCCTTCTTTTTTCAGGGAGCTTATGATTTTTCGGATTGTAACAGGATTGATTCCGGCAGATAACGATAAAAGATCACTGGTTACTTTTTGTGTATCGCCATATTCGGAAATAAAAATAAGACAATGAATGGCAACGGAACATTTTGTACTGATATGCATGGCGTTTCTCCTTTCTTTTTGGGATTGATTGTACCATGATTACTGCAGGTTCTGCCCTTTGCGGGTTACTGTTCACTCCGTTCCCAGTAACAGGTAAAAATCCATGCAAAAATTGCAATACGAACTTCGTTCGTAGCGCAAATGGATTTTTACTCGCTATATGTACGTTTTCGTACGTGGCTTGTAAGCCATAATTAGCAGTAAATGCTAAGTCTTGTGTGAACAGTAACCTTTGCGGACATTGTACCACATATTTGCGCTGGTGTAAATCTTGACATTACACGAAAAGACTGCTATAATGGTGTAAATCTAAAAATTACAGGAGGCGCAGGTATGAAAGTATCACAGATTGTTTTCAGCCCCACAGGAGGAACTGAAAAAATTGCAGAAGTTTTAACGGAAGCATGGGGACTGCCTGTAACAAAAATAGACTTATCCAATGCGGAAACAGATTATTCATCCATCCGCTTGGAAAAGGACGATATTGCGGTTATCGCAGTTCCCTCTTATGGCGGGCGGGTGCCAGGTCTTGCCGCCCAAAGAATTTCAGGCATTCATGGCGACCATACGCCATGTGTCATTGTCTGTGTATATGGAAACAGGGCATACGAAGATACTCTGGTTGAATTAAATGATGTTGCAGAGCAGAGCGGTTTTAAAGTGATTGCCGCGATTGCCGCTGTTGCAGAGCATTCTATTATGCACCAGTATGCGGCAGGCAGACCGGATACGGAAGACAAGATTGAGTTAAACAGTTTTGCCAAAAAGATTTTAGAAAAAATAAACAGTGATTTCACCAAATTTCCTGCACTGCAAATTCCGGGCAACCGTCCCTATAAAAAAGCCGGCGGGGCTGCTTTGGTTCCCAAGGCAGGCAATGACTGTACAAACTGCGGGCTCTGCGCGAAACAGTGTCCGGCGCAGGCAATCAGCAAAGAGAACCTCAAAACCGCAGACAGCAAAAAGTGCATTTCGTGTATGCGGTGTGTTGCGCAATGCCCTCACTCAGCCCGTAAAGTAAATGGGGCGATGGTTTCTGTTGCAGCATTGGCAATCAAAAAAGCATGTTCCGTAAGAAAAGGAAATGAGTTATACATTTAATGTTATATTCAACTGCTATAATTGAGCGGAATTTATGAAAGCAGGGGCGGATACGGAAATTTTGTATCTGTCCCTGTTTATGTGCAGCCCCATGTAAAGGAAATATGCGCAAAAGCGGCGCATGGGGGGGGGCGCGGTAAGTAGGGGAAGACAAAGGCCATCATGAATATTTCCATTGCCATGAACGCGGTCAATGTCATCGGCAATGCCATCGGGATCTTTGCCCTCCATGCCGGGGTGGCGGGGGTGGCAGTGACGTCCCTGGTTTCAAGGACATTTGCCGCTGTGGTCATGCTTGTGCTCTGTTTTCAGAAAAAGAACACGCTGTATGTGGAGCCGGGTAAAGTGCTTGCATGGAATGGGAAAATGTTGAAACGGATTTTGAACATTGACGTGCCTGACGGAGTGGAAAACGGGCTGTTCCAGCTTTCCATGGTTGCTCTTTCCAGTATCGTCGCCCTCTTTGGAACCGTGCAGATCGCGGCAAACGGAGTGGCGCAGAGCTTCTGGTCCATGGCATCCCTGTTCTGCATCGTTTTCGGGTATGCTTTTGTGACTGTGATCGGACAGTGTATGAGTGCGGGGGATACCCGCGCGGCGGACTATTACAACAAAAAGCTGCTGCGGATGACTTATATCGGCTCGGCGGCATTTTCCCTTTCCAATGGACTGCGGAACGCGGGTGACATTCGGTTTACCATGTATGCGTCCATTTTTGCAACCGTGGTGTACAGGGTAGTCTTTTCCGTCATTTTTGGCGTGTGGATGAACCTTGGTGTGATCGGAATCTGTCTGGCAATGGTCGGGGACTTGCTGGTGAAAGCGTTATTGATCCTTGTGCGTTACCGCAGCCGGAAGTGGACGGGGGTTCGGGTGATAGATTAAATAATTGTTACAGGAAACAGGAAAGTGGGAAAAGGCGGGACTAAAATGGGAAAAAGCACAGATATAACAGCAGATAGGGTAAAGTCATGTGCATCATGTGGAAAATGCAGCAAAAGCTGTCCGGCACATATCGATATTTCAGAGGTGCTGGGGATTTATGGAGAATACCTGTTCGGAGATGTGCGTACATTGGAGAAATTAGACGGAATGGAGTCATCCGGGAAGCCTGTGGATTGTATTGAATGCGGGGCGTGTACTGCCCATTGTCCGTGCGGTCTGGATGTGAAAGAACTGATGCGGGAGCTTGCCATGATGCAGTCCTGTGGGAGACTGATGAAGTTCCCATATAACGGGAAAGTGTGTAAAGAACTTCTAAGCGGTCAAAGTACGCCCGCTAAGAAGTTCTAAGTTACACACGGAAGAATGCCAAGGACAGGCATTCTTCATTTACAGTGGAGGCAGGGTATAACCCGCTCCATGACGCAGCCAAACTTATCATACATTTTGATTGATACATCACCCATATGGTGTTTGATCCTCGTTCCGAGAATACGCACGTTATAGTTGGTGCCGACCTCCTTCTTACAGTTATAGGTAATACGCTGTCCTAGGAAGGTGGCGATGTTGTCCGGCTTTACCGTAAAGACTGCGGTCCGGATGATCTCGTCATAAAGGGGGCCGAGGTCGCCCGGCTGTTTGAACATGACGTCTGTTGCACACTCAATCTGCTGGATCGTCCATGTGCAGCTCAGGCTGTAGTGGTCAAGCTTTTTTGTAACACTTGTGGCTAAAAATATATTGGATTGTTGCTTAGGAACTGTTAATAAATTATTCCTTGCAATTTGGCATAATAGTATAATTCCACCTGCCTAATCGTTCATATGGAATATGGTTGACTTGGGCAAGCTCGTCATCAGATACTTTCCGTCCGATTGGATAAACATTGTTGTCTACAAGGCAGTCTATCTTTAAACCATTTTGAGTAGTTGTGTTGGATATCAGACTGACAACGGTTTCAATGTCAATGAGCGGCTTACCCTGCCAATTTTTGGAAATATAGCAAAACATCCTGTGTTCTATCTTGTTCCACTTGGATGCCCCCGGAGGATAATGCGATACCATGATCTCAAGACCGGTGTAATCCGCAAGTTTCTGCAATCCGCATTTCCATGCCCGGCTGCGAGATGAATTACTGCCGCTCCCATCGCATGTTATGTAGATTCTCCTGGCTTCTGGAAACGAATTTTTCCCGCAGGAATCCCACCATGCCGCAATACTGGCAACAGCGAATTCTGACGTGTCATGGTCAGTGCCAAGATTGATGAAGCCAGTATTGCTGTTCAACACATAAACGCCATAAGGATTCACTTTTCCCAATTCAGCAACAGGAAAGTCATGATCCCACACTTTACGCGGATCCTTGGTTTTACGGTATTCTGCTCCGTTGTTCTTAAAATTGCCGATGTTCTCCTTTTTCTTTGTATCAACGGAGATCATAGGATCACCTGCTTCAAGGTACTGTTTTGCCAGATCGTTGATGAGCCCAAACTGCTCATCACGGTCAGGGCTCGGCTCGCCAGCCTGCAGCATTTTTTGGTTCACCTGCTTGCTGTACCCCATGTCTGTGAGCAGCTGGGACACTTTGACATAACTGACCTGTATCCCGTATTCATCAATCAGGATGGCCTCGATTTTTCGGAGGCTCATGCTTTGTGGAACCCAGTGGAGCATTTTTGAGGGGTCACCGTAAGTCTGCCCGTCAATAATCTTTTCAATAGCCTTTATGACATCCGGATGATGTTCCACAAACGGTCTGCGTCCCGCACCTTTCCTGCGGGTTCGTCCGTCAGACACGATTCCTTCTTCGCTGTTTCCCGCCTCTCCTTATGCTGCTGTCCGCGCCTGGTATGGCGTGCGGTAGCCGTTATAGCTGTGTGGACGCACATGATTGTAGGTCGCATAGGCGAATTCCTCCACAGTCTGGTACAGTTCCTCCTCCGTCCTGAATTCATACAGGTTGGTGCATTCGTTCTTCAGGGTGTTGAAGTACCTCTCCATTGGCGCATTATCGTATGGGTATCCGGCTTTGCTCATGCTCTGGGTCACATGGGCAGACCCGCAGAACTCTATGAAAGCCTTTGATGTATACTGGCTTCCCTGGTCACTGTGCAGGATCAGCCCGCCTTTTGAAAGGTGCTGTGAATCCAGTGCCTTCTTCAGCGTGCGGATTGCCAGGCCGCTGGTGATGTGCTGGTCTGTTATGCTGGCGATCACACTGCGGTCATAAAGGTCTATGATGGTGCAGTTATAACGAACTTCCCCATTTTTCAGAAATAGATATGTGAAATCTGTACACCACTTTTGGTTTGGTCTGTCCGCATGGAAGTCCTGCTTTAGCTTGTTCCCGAATATTTTATGCGCCTTCCCAGGCTTTGTCCCGGGTTTTTTAGGGCGGACGATGGAATGCAGGCCCATCTCAGTATTCATATATTTATGGATGGTCGTGGTGCTGTAGCCATACCCTTCGCGCCTTAAATAGACCGTCATGCTGCGGTAACCGTCAACACCTTTGTGCCTGTGGTAGATTTCCGCAATCTTTTCCTGGACTGCTGTTTTTTTGGCGTAATAATCCGCCTTCCGGTGTTTCCGGTAGTTATAATAGGCATTCGGGCAGATCCTCAGGCGCCGTAACAGCCAGCGGGTGCCGAATTCTTCATGGTGTTGGTCAATAAACCGGTAAGCCTCTAACCGATTTCCTTTGCAAGAATGCCGCCGCTTTTTTTAAGAATGCAATTTCCTTGCGTAATTCTTCATTTTCCCGCTTTAAACGGAGGTTCTCCTTCATAGAGTCATAATCTTCTTTGGCTTGAAGGCTTGCCTGGCATTCTTTGCTGAATTCGCTGCACCATTTGGAGATGCTGGCTTTGGATACACCGTACTCTGCGGTGATGCTTTTGTAGGTTCGTCCTTCTTCCTCATGAAGGCGGACAATCTTCTTCTTAAATTCGGGTGTGTAGTTTTGTGACATAATGAGTACCTCTTTCCTTATATTTTTGATTATATCTCATTAGCCACTCCCGTTACAACTTTATTATAGCATCTCAGATCGGCTCATTTCCTATCCCGTGTGCCTTCAGGCTTTTTTCTGCTTCCGCAACCGCATGGATCATCGCTTCGCTGCCAAGGTCCAGGTATTCTTCGGTCGTCTGGATGTTTTCATGACCAAGGAATCTCTGGATTGTGGCAATGCTTGAACCGTTAAGAAGCATATGGGTTGCCTTTGACCTGCGCATGGTATGTGGTGAAACTGCTTTGTTTCCTAATGTTGGTTCCTTTTTATTTGAAATTAACTATAAAAGTTTGATTGCAGCTATAAGCTGCGCTATGTTATAATAAATTGTATCGGTGCGAGCTGTGTAAGCAGGCAATCAATTCCCATGCGGAAATTGCTGACAAATTACAATCATGAAGGCTGGCAGCGTATGTGCAGATGTCAAAGCAATTATATGAAGCTTAAAAGCAGGCTGCGGATTTTTGATAAAATGAGAGGAATTAACCTATGGCGGAATTTGTTCAACTGGAGAATATCACGAAAGTATATAAGATGGGTGAAGTGGAGATCCGGGCTGTAGACGGAATTGATTTTGCCATTAAAAAGGGGGAGTTCGTGGTCATCGTAGGTCCCAGCGGGGCGGGAAAGACGACGGTTCTGAACATTCTTGGCGGGATGGATACCGCTACCACAGGCAGGATCACGGTGGACGGAGAGGATATTACCGGATACAATGAGCGTCAGCTCACCGGTTACCGGAGAAATGATATCGGATTTGTATTCCAGTTTTACAACCTGGTCCCGAACCTGACGGCAAAAGAGAACGTGGAGCTTGCGCTGCAGATCTGTAAGGAACCGCTGGATGCGCAGACGGTGCTGGAGGACGTAGGGCTGGGAGACCGCCTGGATAATTTTCCGGCACAGCTTTCCGGAGGGGAGCAGCAGCGCGTATCTATCGCCCGGGCACTGGCAAAGAATCCCAAGCTGTTGCTCTGTGATGAGCCGACCGGAGCGCTGGACTACAATACCGGGAAGGCAATCTTAAAGCTCTTGCAGGATATGTGCAGAGAAAAAGGCATGACTGTGATCGTGATCACTCACAATTCCGCATTGGCTCCGATGGCGGACCGTCTGATCAAGATCAAGAACGGAAAGGTATCCAGCATGGAGACCAACGCGCATCCGCTGTCCATAGACCTCATCGAGTGGTAGGAGGATGCCTGTAAAAGCTAGTATTCAGACGGACTGTAGCTGCAGGCAATTTATAGTGCGCGCCAGATAAATCTGCCATGCGGCATATCAGGATAAATTATGGAAAAAGAAAACGGCAGGTTTTACATATGGGTAAAAAAGCATTAAGAAAAGATTTTTTCATGGAGATCAAAACCAGCTTCGGAAGGTTCATGTCGATTTTCTTTATCGTGGCCATCGGGGTTGCGTTTTTTTCGGGAATCCGTGCCACGGAACCGGATATGCGGTACTCGGGGGATGCCTATTTTGATGAAAAGAAGCTGTTTGATATCCAGGTGATCAGCACACTCGGACTCACAGCGGATGATGTCCGGGCCTTGAAAAAAGTAAGCGGAGTGGAGAGGGTAGAATACGGTTATTCCGTAGACGCCCTGTGTCTGGCAAATGACAGCCAGCAGGCGGTACATATCATGTCCATCCTTCCTGGCATGAACCTGCTGACCGTGGAGGAAGGCAGGCTTCCCGAGAAAAAGGACGAATGTGTGGTAGATGTGGATTATCTTGGAACCAGCGGATACAGGATCGGAGATCAGATCACATTTACCTCCGGGACAGATGACGCGATCACGGACAGCCTGAATGTGGATACATTTACCATAGTAGGAACTGTCAGCAGTCCGTGCTATATCGGATTTCACAGAGGAAGTACGACCATCGGCACCGGAAATATTGCCGGCTTTATCAGTGTGCCGGAAGAAAGCTTTGCGATGGACATCTATACAGAAATCTATGCATCGGTAGAGGGCGCGGCCGATCTGCTGGCATTTACGGATTCTTATACGGACCGTGTGGAGGAAGTAAAGGAACAGGTTGAGGAGATCCGTGAAGAGCGGGAGGAAGCGCGGTATCAGGAAATCATAGATGAGGCAAACGAAGAGCTGGACGACGCGAAAAAAGAACTGGAGGATGGAAAGAAAGAAGCGGAGAAAGAGCTTGGCGATGCCAAAAAGAAGCTGGACGACGGTCGGAAGCAGCTGAATGACGGAAAAAAGAAGATCAGCGACTCCGAAGCGGAATTGGAAAAATCCCGGGCAGACCTGATCTCCGGTCAGAGTGAAGTGGATCAAAACCGGGAGGAGCTGAATCGGCAGAACGCCCTGCTGAATGAAAAGATAGAGGAATACAACCAGCATGTAGAAGAGTATAACGGACAGCTGGAAGAATATAACAAGAAGCTGGCGGAATTTAATCAGCAGCTGGATGAATTTAACGAAAAGAAAGAAGAATTTTACGAGAAGAAGCAGGAATACGAACAGGGCAGAGCAGAATATGAACGGGGGCTGAAAGAATATAACAGCAATAGGCAGCTTCTGGAGGAGAAGAGCGAGGAACTGGAGGCGGGCTTCTGCGCGGTGGAGGAAGGCTTTGCGGAACTGGAGGCAGGAGCCAATACGCTGAACGGAGCGAAGGCGCAGTATGACGGGCTGAAGGCGCAGTATGATGCGCTCGTTGCCAGCGGTACGGCAGATGCCGCTACACTGGCAGGAATGGAGGCTGCAATGCAGACTCTGGCCGGGCAGATTGCCGAAGGAGAAGCGCAGATCAGTGCAACCCGGACACAGCTGCAGAATACTCAGGCCCAGCTGGAAGCCGGAAAAATCGAATTGGAAAACGGAAAAGCCCAACTGGAAGCCGGAAAAGCAGAACTGGACGCGGCAGGCCCTCAGTTGGAGGCGGCAAGACTCCAGATTGAAGCGGCTCAGGCCCAGATCAATGATGCACAGGCTCAGTTTGACGAGGGGCAGGCCCAGTTAGACGACGGGGACCGTCAGCTGAAGGATGCGAAGGCGCAATTGGACGACGCTCTGGCCCAGCTGGAAGACGGGAAAAAGCAGATCCAGTCCGGAAGGGATCAGCTGGATGATGCCCAGGCTCAGATCAATGACGGCTGGTATCAGCTGGAGCAGGGGCAGATCAAGCTTGCGGATGCCCGCGCAGAGCTTGCGGAGAAGGAGCAGGAGCTGGCAGATGCCGAGAAGAAGTACCAGGAGGCAAAGGAGGAAGCGGAGGACGAGATTGCGGACGGGGAAAAGAAGATTCTGGACGCAGAGGATGAGATCAGCAAGATCGAACACGCCAAATGGTATATCAACGACCGGGACGACCTGCCGGAGCATGCCGGATATGGGGAAAACGCAGACCGCATGCGGGCCATCGGAGAGGTATTTCCCGTGCTGTTCTTTCTGGTGGCGGCTCTGATCAGCCTGACCACCATGACCCGTATGGTAGAGGAGCAGCGGACCCAGATCGGAACCCTGAAAGCGCTTGGATATGAACGGCATTCCATCGCTGGAAAGTATTTGGGCTATGCCTGCCTGGCTACGGTGACCGGAAGTGTTGTAGGTGTGCTGTTCGGAGAAAAAGTATTTCCCTATATCATCATCACGGCCTATGGGATCATGTACGAGCACATTCCCAATGTGGTGATCCCGTATGACATTTATTATGCGTTGCTGGCATCGGCAGCAGCTCTGGCATGTACATTGCTTGCTACTATTTTTTCCTGTTACCGGGAGCTTCGGGAGCAGTCGGCTGAGCTGATGCGCCCGCCGGCGCCGAAGCAGGGTAAGCGGGTTTTGCTGGAAAGAGTCCCGTTTATCTGGAGTCGGCTGAATTTTACGTGGAAGGCCACGGTACGGAATCTGATCCGGTATAAGAAGCGGTTCTTTATGACGATCTTCGGAATCGGAGGATGCATGGCGCTGCTTTTGGTCGGCTTCGGCCTGAAGGACTCAATTTTTGACATCGGATATCTGCAGTACCATGAGCTGCAGATCTATGACGGAGATATCATTTTAAATGAGGACGCGACCACAAAGGAAAAGAAGCAGGCATATGAGACGCTTGCGGAAGATCCAAGGGTGGACCAGACGGAGCGGAACCTGCTCAAGCAGGTGACGATCAGCAGCGGGAGCGGGAAAAAGGACGTCTACCTGAATGTACCGGAGGACGTGGAGCTGTTTTCGCAATTTGTGATCCACAGGGACCGGATCACAAAAGAGGTCTATACACTTGATGACGAGGGTGTGATCCTGACGGAAAAAATGGCGAAGCAGCTGCAGGTAGAGGTTGGGGATACGATCCGGATAAAAGACGATGCAAAGGGAGAGACCGAAGTCAAGATTTCTTCAATCTGTGAGAATTACATGCAGCATTACCTTTATATGACTCCCGGCCTTTATGAGGAAGTGCGCGGAAGGGTGCCGGAATACAATTCTATCTACTTTACCATGAAGGAAGGAAAAGAGCAGGAGCTGGAGGATGTCGGCGAGTCCGTTTTAAAGGAAAAGGGCGCTTTGAGCGCAAGCTATACGAAGGACATCGAGGCGCAGCTGGACGATATGCTCGTGAGCCTGAACATCGTTATGGTGGTGCTGGTGATCTCGGCGGGGATGCTGGCCTTTGTGGTGCTGTATAACCTGAATAATATCAATATCACAGAGCGCAAGCGGGAACTCGCTACCTTGAAAGTGCTGGGCTTTTATCCCGGCGAGGTGGCCCAGTATGTATACCGGGAAAATGTGATCCTGACGGTGCTGGGCGCGTTTGCGGGGATGGTGCTTGGAAAATTCCTGCATCAGTTTGTCATCGTGACGGTGGAAATCGATTCGGCCATGTTTGGGCGGAATATCGATGTCAGCAGCTTTATTTATGGATTTGTGATTACTGTCGGGTTTTCGGCATTTGTGAACGGCGTTATGTATTTTAAATTAAAGAAGATCAATATGGTTGAATCTCTAAAGAGTGTGGAATGATCCTGGATCAGGAACTGCAGAGAGGCGTTTTGAAAACGTATTCGAAGCGGTTCCTGATTTTTACGTAGTAGACAATGATGGATTCAGGCTAAAACACAAAAAAGATGGGAAAGATTTCACAAAAGAAACATATCTTTTTCGTATACTGATTAAAATTGAAACGCAAAAATCTCGTGAACGATTTTTTCATGCTATGCATGTAATGGATTTATAACAAAGACGATTGTGCGCATAGTTATAAAAATTCGGCACCGCGGGAAAAAGGAGAATTGCCCTATGGAGAAGATTAAGATTTTAGTTGTGGATGATGAGAGCAGGATGCGCAAGCTTGTCCGGGATTTCCTTGTAAGGGAGGGATATGTGGTCCTGGAAGCCGGGGATGGCATGGAAGCCATGGACATTTTTTATGAGGATAAGGATATCGCGCTGGTCATTCTGGATGTGATGATGCCGAAGATGGACGGCTGGCAGGTGTGCCGTGAGATCCGGGAGCATTCGAAAGTACCGGTGATCATGCTGACGGCCCGCTCGGATGAACGGGATGAGCTGCAGGGCTTTGAACTGGGGGTAGACGAATACATTTCCAAGCCCTTTAGTCCCAAGATCCTTGTTGCCAGAGTGGAAGCGATCCTGAGAAGGACTCTTGGCACGGAGAAGAATGATGTCATCAATGCAGGCGGGATCCTGATCGACAAGGCGGCCCATATCGTGAAGATTGATGACCGGCAGGTAGACTTAAGCTATAAGGAATTTGAGCTGCTGTCCTATTTTGTGGAGAATCAGGGAATCGCGCTATCCAGGGAAAAGATCCTGAATCATGTTTGGAATTATGACTATTTTGGGGACGCTCGTACCATTGACACCCATGTGAAAAAGCTGCGGAGCAAGATGGGAGAAAAGGGAGAGTGCATCAAGACGATCTGGGGCATGGGGTATAAATTTGAAGTGGTGTGATATACCCTGTATGAGACACAGGAAAACAGGCGGCGGTTTTGCTGCCGGCAGATGGAAGGCTGAATTATGACAAAATCAATCAAACGGCAGCTTGTGGTGGTATTTGTCGGACTGATCGCAATGCTTCTGGCAGTGGTCTTTCTCGTAAATTCTATTTTCCTGGGACAATATTATATCCTCCATAAAAAGACGGATATGATCGAGATGTATCAGATGATCGATTCCGCAGTGACGACAGGAAGCCTGACCGAGAAAAAAGAACAGGAAGAGATCAACGGAAAAAGTGAGAGCGCAAATATTTCTATGCTGGTCCTCAAGCACACCGGCGAGTATTCTCTGGACTATGTCTTGTTTTCGATACAGTCCAAGGAAGTGCTGGAGGCTCAGATGTTCGGCTACATCACAGGAAATAATATGGCAGAGGTGCTGGATCAGACAGAACAGTATACGTTTTACAGATCCGGCGACCCGGTGAATAAGGACACGCTTTACCTGGAAATGTTCGGAAAGCTGTCCAACGGCGCATTGTTTCTGCTTCGAAGCCCTCTGGACAGCATCCGGGACAGCGCGGCGCTGGCCAATAAATTTTTGGCATATGTAGGAACCGTGACGCTGGTGTTCGGAGCCTGGTTTGTCTGGTTCTTTTCCCAGAAGATCACGGATCCGATCCTGGAGCTGGCCGTACTGTCCAAGCGGATGGCGAACCTGGATTTTAACGCCAGATATACGGGGAGCGGCGATGACGAGATCGGTGTGCTGGGCCAGAGCTTCAACATCATGTCCCGGAAGCTGGAGAACACCATATCCGAACTGAAAAAAGCGAACCATCAGCTGCAGAAGGACATTGAACAGAAGGAAAAAATAGAAACGATGCGGACGGAGTTCCTGGGAAATGTATCCCATGAGCTGAAAACACCCATCGCACTGATCCAGGGATACGCGGAGGGCTTGAAGGAAGGGATCAGCGAAGATGCGGAAAGCCGTGAATTTTACTGCGACGTGATCATAGATGAATCCAATAAGATGAACCATATGGTAAAGAACCTTCTGACCCTGAATCAGCTGGAATTTGGTTCGGAGCAGCTGGAGGTGGAGCGGTTCGATGTGATCGGTCTGATCCGGGGAGTGCTTGCAAGCTGCGAGATTCTGATCCAGCAGGCAGAGGCATCCGTGGACTTTATTGCGGGAGAGGCGGTCTATGTATGGGCGGATGAATATAAGACTGAGCAGGTGTTCCGCAATTACCTGACCAATGCGCTCCATCATGTGGATCATGAGAAGCGGATCGAGATCCGAGTGATCCCGAAGGTGGAGAGCGTGCGCGTCACCGTATTTAACAGTGGAACGCCCATTCCGGAGGAGGACATCGGAAGGCTTTGGGATAAGTTCTACAAGGTGGATAAGGCCCATACGCGGGAATACGGAGGAAACGGGATCGGCCTGTCCATTGTGAAGGCCATCATGGAATCCTTCCACCAGGAATATGGGGTATGCAACTACGACAACGGCGTGGAATTCTGGTTCGAATTAGATACCAAGGAGACGCTGTAACAGCGGAACTACTGACTTTAGGCATATAAAAATCGTCAGGGAGTAACAAGTGGGCGTTGCTATTCACAGTAACAAGTGGGCGGAAAAAAATAAAATTTTTTCTTGACATTTTACAAAATGGCGCATATACTGTTTACCATATTAACAAATTAATACTTTAGCACATGAAACCGATGAGCAAGAGGAGTAAGTAAGGATATTTGTTTACAGAGAGCCATAGGCGGTGGGATTATGGCAGCAAGAGTCTTTATCGAATGGACTTGTGAGGGCAGCTTGAAATTTCCAGATAGAATCCGGAAAGAGTAGACGCTGACGGGGAACCCGATCCGTTATCAGCAGGGAGTGTATGTTAGTACATGAAAGAGCGGCCGGTCTGTTCTGTTTGTTTTGGAAGAGTCGGATTGGCAATATGGGTGGCACCGCAGGGTGAATGATTTTGATGATCAGTCCTTGTCCCATTGGAAAGTAATTTCCAGTGAGACAGGGACTTTTTTTCGCTGCAAAATGGCATTTCCGCAGACATGTATGAAATCCATTGCAGAAGAAAAGGCCTCGAAAGATATGCCGGCAGCTTTTCAGGAAAGGAAGGGTAAGAGAATGCTGAGACCAGACAGTGATACCATTATGAAGCTTGCAAAAAAATATTCCGTGATTCCGATCAGCCGGGAATTGTTCGGGGACAGCACCACCCCCATTGCGATTCTCCGGAAGCTGGCACAGAAGAGCAGCAGATATTTTTTGCTGGAAAGTGTGGAGAACGGAGAAAAATGGGGGAGATATTCTTTTCTGGGGTGTGATCCGGTGACGCGGGTGACCTGCCGGAAATCCGGCCGGGTTGTGATTGAGGAAAACGGAAAGAAACGCCTGACAGAGACAGACCGTCCTCTGGAAGTATTGCGGGATATCTTGAAGGATTACAAAGCCCCGGTGCTTCCGGAGCTGCCGCCGTTTACCGGCGGGTTCGCAGGATATTTTGCCTATTCCATGATCGGGTATGCGGAGCCGGTGCTGGACATCAGGACGGGGGATTTTGCAGATTATGATGTGATGCTGTTTGACAAGGTAATCGTGTATGACCATCTGAAACAGAAGCTGATCCTGATCGTAAATATGAAGACTGACCGGGTGCTGGAAAATTATGGGAAAGCAGCCGCAGAGCTTGAAAAGCTGGCGGCCCTGACGCGGCAGGAGCTTCGGGAGGCAGAATGCTTTGAAAAGGAGGAGATCCGTTTTACCTGCGCGACAGAAAAGGAAGACTATTGCAGGCAGGTGGAGCGGACCAGGGAACACATCCGAAACGGCGACATTTTCCAGGCGGTCATCTCCCGGCAGTTCCAAAGCCCTATGAAGCAGAGTCTGCTGAACGCATATCGTGTTCTGCGGACTACCAATCCATCCCCCTACATGGTATATTTCCATACGGAGGACGTGGAGCTGATGTGTACCTCCCCGGAGACACTGGCGCGGCTGGACAAAGGGAGGCTTACGACATTTCCGGTGGCCGGCTCCCGGCCGAGGGGGAGGACGGAGGAAGAGGACAGACAATTGACGGAGGAATTGCTGCGGGATGAGAAGGAACTGTCGGAGCACAACATGCTGGTGGACCTGGGGCGCAATGACCTGGGGAAGATCAGCCGCTTCGGCTCCGTTGAGGTGACGGAGTACCAGATGATCCACAAATATTCTCGGATCATGCATATCTGTTCCCAGGTAGATGGGGAGATCCGCGGGGAGCGGGACGCGCTGGATGCTATCGAAGCCGTGCTTCCGGCGGGGACGCTGTCCGGGGCACCGAAGATCCGCGCCTGCCAGATTATCGAAGAGCTGGAGCAGGAACCGCGGGGAATCTATGGAGGCGCTATCGGGTATATTGATTTTACGGGAAATATGGATACCTGCATCGCGATCCGCATGGCTGTCCGGAAAAAGGATGTGGTCTATGTGCAGGCTGGAGGCGGAATCGTGGCGGACAGCGTACCGGAGAAGGAATACGAGGAATCAGGAAATAAAGCGGCGGCTGTGATCCAGGCGGTCATATGCGCCGGAGAAGCGGAAATATAGGGAAGTCAGGCTTGCGAAAATGCGGTTGGTTTAACAATGGATGATAATAGAAGGAGGCGGGGAAGGATGATATTGCTCATAGACAATTATGACAGCTTTACGTACAATCTGGTTCAATACCTGGGGACACTGCAGCCGGATATCCGTGTGGTAAGAAATGACAAGATCACGGTGGAGGAAATCGCGCAGATGAATCCGACGCATATTGTATTGTCGCCGGGGCCGGGGTATCCGAAGGATGCGGGCATCTGCGAACAGGCGGTGGAAGTATTTCAGGGGAAGATCCCGATCCTGGGTATCTGCCTGGGGCATCAGGCCATCTGTGAGGCCTACGGAGCGGTGATCGCTCCGGCGGAAAAGCTGATGCACGGAAAGAAGAGCCGGATCACACTTGCCGCAGACTGCGAACTGTTCGCGGGAATGGGAAGGGAGATAGACGCGGCAAGATACCATTCCCTGGCGGCGAAAGCGGAGACCGTACCGGAAACACTGCGCGTCACGGCGGTCTCTCCGGAGGGGGAGGTTATGGCTGTACAGCACAAGGATTTTCCCGTGTATGGGCTGCAGTTCCATCCGGAATCCATTTTGACAGAAAATGGGATCCAGATTTTGAAAAATTTTTTAAATATTACAATTGGAAAGGAAGAAAAGAGCATGATTAAGGAAGCAATCTATGAATTGCTGGAAGGCAGAGATCTCAGCTATGATATGGCAAAGCAGGTGATGAAGGAGATGATGGACGGCACGGCGACCCAGGCGCAGATGGGGGGATTTTTGACGGCGCTTCGGATGCAGGGAGAAAGCATTGAGGAGATCACCGCGTTTGCGGAGGTCATGCGGGAGAAGGGAGTCAAGATCCATCCGGAGCGTGAGGTCATTGATATAGTAGGAACCGGCGGAGATGAGGTGGGAACCTTTAATATCTCCACCACGTCCGCATTTGTGGTGGCGGCAGGCGGAGTCCCGGTGGCAAAGCATGGGAACCGGAGCGTGTCCAGCAAGAGCGGAGCGGCCGATGTCCTGGAATGCCTGGGAGTGAATGTAGCGCTGAACGCACAGCAGAATGAGACGATCCTGAACCGGACGGGGATGTGCTTCATGTTTGCCCCGGTGTACCACTCGTCCATGAAATATGCGGCTCCGGTCCGGAGGGAGTTGGGGGTGCGCACCGTATTCAATATCCTGGGCCCCTTGTCCAATCCGGCGGCGGCAACCATGCAGCTTTTAGGGGTCTATGACAAGAAGCTGGCAGAGCCGCTGGCAAGGGTCCTGGGAAATCTGGGAGTAGTCCGGGGGGTGGCAGTGTGCGGGGAAGACGGGCTGGATGAGATTACACTGACCGGAGAAACCGTCGTGTGTGAGATCCGGTACGGCGAGATTACCCGGTATACCACCACGCCGGAGCAGTTCGGACTGCGGCGCTGCAGCCTGGATGAGATGATCGGAGGAAATCCGGAGGAGAACGCGCAGATCACCAGGGATATCCTGTCCGGAAAGGAAATGGGCGCGAAGCGGGATGTGATCTTGATGAATGCGGGAATGAGCCTGTATCTGGGAATCGACGGCATTACGCTGGCGGAGGGGATCCAAAAAGCCGCGGAGCTGATCGACAGCGGGAAGGCATTGGCGAAGCTGGAAGAATTTGCGGCGGCAACGAAGGAATATGAGGTTTAATCCGAGCGATAGATCAATCTGCCGCACAGTATCAGATGATGCATACAGCCATATTAGGCACTTACGAACAATTTCTTGCACAAAATGGCAAAATTCTCGTATCGTGTTTTTCTGGTTTATCCAGGTTAGGAAATATGCTTGTACAGGAAGGGGAACGGATCATGATTTTAGATGAGATTGCAGAGTCCGCAAAAAAACGCGTTGCGGAACAGAAGAAAAAAATACCGTTTGAAACGATCAGGAAAGCTGCGGAAGAAAAAGCAGAGGCTGAGCGGGAAAGCGGAAAAAACGGATTTGAATTTCCATTGGAAAAGGCGTTGCGCGGGAAGGAGATTTCCTTTATCTGCGAGGTGAAAAAGGCGTCACCCTCCAAGGGTGTGATCGCGGAGGATTTCCCTTATCTGGAGATCGCGGAAGAATATGAACGGGCGGGGGCGGCAGCCATCTCCTGCCTGACGGAGCCGGAATATTTCCTCGGACGGGACCGGTATCTGGAGGAGATTGCCGGGAAGGTGAGGATTCCGGTGCTGCGGAAGGATTTTACGGTTGATGCCTATCAGATCTATGAGGCAAAGGTGCTGGGGGCGAGCGCGATCCTTCTGATCTGTTCTATCCTCAGTGATGAGCAGCTGAGGGAGTATATCCGGATCGCGGACGGTCTGGGGCTTTCGGCGCTGGTGGAAGCACACGATGAACAGGAGATCCGCCGGGCGCTGTCCTGCGGAGCAAGGATCCTTGGAGTGAACAACCGGAACCTGAAGGACTTCACAGTGAATGTGGAGAACAGCCTGAATCTGCGGAAGCATGTTCCGGAGGAGATCATTTTTGTGGCAGAGAGCGGTATCCGCACGGCGGAGGATATTGAAGGGCTGCGGCAGGGGAATGTGCAGGCCGTGCTGATCGGGGAGACGCTGATGCGGTGCGAGGATAAAAAGGCGATGCTGGCAGAATTGCGGGGAGATGGAAGAAGGAAGCCGAATGGAAAGTGAAGCAGTCAGAAAATCAGCAGATGAGGATGCCGCTTCAAGAATAACGGCACAGAGGAATCAGAAGAGTTCGTATATGATGAAGGACTTTGAGACTGGATTCGGAAAGGAAAAAACTGATGGTCAAGATAAAAATCTGTGGGCTGAAAACGATGGAGGACATCCGTATGGTGAACCGTCAGAGACCGGATTTTGCCGGATTTGTATTTGCGGGGAGCAAGCGGCGGATCACGCCGGAGCAGGCTGCGGAGATGAAAAAGGAACTGCTGCCGGAGATCCGGAGCGTGGGGGTCTTTGTCAATGAGGATCCGGAGCGGATCGCCGGGCTGACGGAAGGCGGCGTACTGGATTATATACAGCTTCACGGGGATGAGGACGCAGAGGAGATCCGGCGGATCAAGGACAGGACAGGGAAGCCGGTCATAAAGGCTGTCCGGGTGAGAAGCCGGGAGGATATCCTGCAGGCGGAAAAGCTGCCCTGTGAATATCTGCTTCTGGATACTTACAAGGCAGGGGAATACGGAGGCAGCGGAGAGAGTTTTTGCTGGGAGATGATCCCGGAGCTGGAGAAGCCCTTCTTCCTGGCCGGCGGACTGAATGAAGAAAATATTGCAGAAGCTTTAAAAACCTGCCGTCCGTGGGCTGTGGATGTGAGCAGCTCTGTGGAAACGGACGGAAGGAAAGATGAGGAGAAGGTGCGGCGCTTTATGAGAGCCGTGAGATTGGAAAAATATGCAGGAGAGAGAGGATTCGAATATGAGCAGCAGTGAAGCAAATCAGAAAGGCAGATACGGTCAGTACGGCGGTCAATATATCCCGGAAACACTGATGAACGCAGTCCATGAACTGGAAGCGGCCTATGAGAAATATAGTCATGAGCCGGAGTTTATCAAGGAACTGGATGATCTGATGAAGAACTACGCGGGACGCCCGTCATTGCTCTATTATGCGGAAAAAATGACAAGGGATCTGGGAGGCGCGAAGATCTACATCAAGCGGGAGGACTTAAACCATACCGGCTCCCATAAGATCAACAACGTCCTGGGCCAGGTGCTTCTGGCAAAAAAGATGGGAAAGACCAGGGTGATCGCGGAGACAGGGGCCGGCCAGCATGGAGTGGCTACAGCCACTGCGGCGGCTCTGATGGATATGGAATGCGAGATTTTTATGGGAAAGGAAGACACCGACCGGCAGGCATTGAACGTATACCGGATGGAACTGTTGGGAGCGAAGGTCCATGCGGTGACCAGCGGCACCCAGACCTTAAAAGATGCGGTCAACGAGACCATGCGGGAGTGGACGAAGCGGATGGATGATACCCTCTATGTGCTGGGTTCCGTGATGGGGCCTCATCCATTTCCTATGATCGTGCGGGACTTCCAGAAGATCATCGGGGAAGAGATCAAAGAGCAGCTTGCAGAGCGGGAGGGAAAGCTCCCGGATGCGGTGCTTGCCTGCGTGGGAGGCGGGAGCAATGCCATGGGAGCATTTTATGAATTTATCCAATATCCCCAGGTGCGGCTGATCGGATGCGAGGCGGCGGGACTGGGCATTGATACAGAGAAACATGCGGCAGCCATCGCGAAAGGGAGCACAGGAGTATTTCACGGCATGAAATCCATTTTCTGCCAGGACGAATACGGACAGATCGCCCCGGTTTATTCCATTTCCGCAGGGCTGGACTATCCGGGGATCGGGCCGGAGCACGCAAGGCTGGCTGAAACGAAGCGGGCCGAATATGTTCCGGTGACGGACGAGGAGGCAGTGCGGGCATTTGAATACCTGTCCCGGACAGAAGGCATCATCCCGGCGGTGGAGAGCGCCCACGCGGTGGCCCATGCCATGAAGCTGGCGCCCACGATGGGAAAGGATCAGATCATCGTCATCAACCTGTCCGGCCGGGGGGACAAAGATGTGGCGGCAATTGCAAGATACAGGGGGGTAGAGATTTATGAGTAGGATTGAAAACGCATTTCAGGGTCAAAAGGCATTTATTCCGTTTGTGACGGGCGGGGATCCCACACTTGACATTACAGAGCAGCTTTTGTATGCTATGGAGGAGGCAGGAGCAGATCTGATCGAGATCGGAATCCCATTTTCAGACCCCATCGCAGAGGGCGTGGTGATCCAGGAGGCAAATGAACGTGCACTTTCGGCAGGGTGCACCACGGATAAGCTGTTCGATATGGTAAAGCGGGCAAGGCAGAGGGTGACGGTGCCCATGGCATTTCTCACCTATCTGAATCCCATTTATACCTACGGAAAAGAGCGGTTTATGAAGAGCTGCAGGGAGTGCGGGGTCGACGGCATCATTGTACCGGATATGCCCTTTGAGGAGAAGGGGGAGCTTTTGGAAGTCTGTGAAGAATACGGCGTGGATATCATTTCCCTGATCGCGCCCACTTCAAAGGAACGGATCCGGATGATCGCCGGGGAAGCGAAGGGATATATTTACTGCGTGTCCTCTCTGGGCGTGACGGGAGTGCGCAGCGAGATCAAGACCGATATCGCCGGGATGGTAAAGCTGGTGAGAGAGACCACAAAGGTTCCCTGTGCGGTGGGATTCGGCATTTCCACTCCGGAGCAGGCCCGGAAGATGGCGGAGGTGTCCGACGGGGCGATCGTAGGAAGTGCGATCGTAAAGATCGTAGCACAGTATGGGAAGGACTGCGTGCCTTATGTAGCAGAATATGTGAGAACGATGAAAGCTTCCTGCTTACAGGCAGGTCGGTAAGGAACTGCAGAAAATAACCTGAACAGATTGCGCAGGATAGATTCTGAGTGTCCGTATATAGGATCCGTTGTATCAAGCAGGAGGCGTTGAAAGGAGTGCTGTCGTGAAGTATGTAGAAATCCCTTATGTGAAGAAGAAGGTCTCCCGCATTTTGTACGGAACCGCCGCGCCGCCGTTTATGCAGGGCGGGGGCGGGAACGACCTGCTAGACGCCATGTATGCCCTGGGAATCAATACATTTGATTCGGCGCGGGTGTACGGCGGGGCGGAAACGTCTTTGGGAAAATGGATAGAGGAGCGGAAGATGCGGGATAAGGTTGTCATCCTTTCCAAATGCGCCCACCCGGATCCGTCCGGAAGAAAACGGGTCAATGAAAAGGAAATCCGGGAAGATTACGCAGTGTCCGCCGGGGAGCTTCGGACGGATTATATCGATATCTATCTGCTGCACCGGGACGACCCGGAGGTACCTGTGGGAGAGATTGTGGAACTCCTCAATGCCATGCATGAGGAAGGCAAGATCGGTGCGTTCGGAGGTTCCAACTGGACTCACCGGAGGATTGCTGAGGCGAATGCATATGCCAAAGAGCACCATCTGATCCCGTTTACTGTATCCAGCCCGCATTTCAGCCTGGCGGAGCAGGTTCAGGATCCATGGGGAGGCGGCTGTGTGACCATCTCCGGTCCTTCCAACGGGGCCGCGAGGGAATGGTACCGGAGCCAGGGGATGCCGGTGATTGCCTATTCCAGCTTGTCCCACGGGTTTTTATCCGGAAGGGTGAAGAGCGGGGAACGCGAAAAAGCAGGCCAGATCCTGGATGAATTTGCCATGAAGGGGTATGGCTGCGCGGATAACTTTGAACGGCTGCGCAGATGCGAGGAACTGGCGGAGAAAAAGCAGTGTACGGTGTCCCAGATCGCCATGGCATGGATCTTCCGGCAGGAGCTGAATATGCTGGCTGTCGTCAGCACGTCCAGTGCGGAGAGGATGCAGGCCAATATTGACGCCATGTCGATGAAAATGAGTGAGGAAGAGGCGGCGTATCTGGATCTGCTGTAATAATCGGAAGGGGAAGGATCATATAAAAATAAAAAAAGATTAAAATATATCTAAAAAAAGCATGAATTGATCATTGCAAAACTATTTTGCAGGGTGTACAATAAAATACGATTTTTGCGTTGTCGCGTTAAGGCGATGATGCGGAAAAGGAGTAGGGATATATGACCGGTCAGGAATTTCTGGAAAAGGTCCTGGCTTCCTACGAGGAAGCGTTTGACATTACCCGTCCTTTTGACGCGGGCGGAGACATTTATGATGCGTATGCGGCATTCAATGTGACTAGCGCAAAGTATGTCCTTGTAGAAAAAGCGGAACTGTGGCGTGCCAGCTGCTATGAGCATACATTTTTTAAATGCTGTCCGTCCTTTGCGCCGGAGCTCCTGGATGGGTTCCGCCGTAAGATCGAGGAATATATTGAGCCGGAGATTGTGCGGCAGGGCAGGGCCTGTATGGAAAAAGACCATATGTATACCTTTATCACGGGAATTTTTATCTGTGAGGACACTGTCCCGAAGGAATGGAAAAAGCAGATTAAAACATTCCGGTTTTTTAAAAACTACCGTTTCGGGATCCGCGGATATTCGGAGGCAAGGCTTCTGGTATTTGACATGAAGAACAGAAAGGCCATGGGGAACCGGGCGGCAGGACAACTGGTAAAGGGGTACAAAAAGGCGTTCTGACGCGCGGCCGGATGTCCTTTGAGTATACAAAAAAATAGGAGTGATGATCATGAATGCAGTAATTATTTTGCTGGCGGGGATTGTGGTCCTGATCGCGGCGTACGTTACATACGGAAAATGGCTGGCAGAGCAGTGGGGCATCGACCCGGCGAAAAAGACCCCGTCCCACGAGCTGGCGGACGGAATGGACTATTGTCCGGCAAAGGCGCCTGTGCTGATGGGGCATCATTTTTCCTCCATCGCAGGCGCGGGGCCGATCAACGGGCCGATCCAGGCGGCGGTGTTCGGATGGGCGCCGGTGCTTTTGTGGGTTCTGATCGGCGGTATCTTCTTTGGAGCGGTGCATGATTTCGGCGCGCTGTTTGCGTCTATCCGCAATAAAGGGCAGTCCATCGGTGAGGTGATTTCCGAGAGTATGGGGACTAAAGCGAAAAAGATATTCATTATCTTTTCCTACCTGACTTTGATCCTGGTGGTCGCGGCATTTGCTTCTATCGTGGCGAATACATTTATGGCAACCTATACGGAAGCGGGAGAGGTGGATTACGCGGCATCCGCGGCAAATGCGTCTACGGCGATGATCTCGATTTTGTTCATTGTAATCTCTGTCGTATTTGGAATCCTTGTATACCGCAGAAATGCGCCTCTGGCCGTATCCACGGCGGTAGGAGTTGCCGCGATCGTGGTCTGTATGGCGGTGGGACTGAATTTTCATCCCTTCTATCTGAGCAATAAAGTATGGATGGTCATTGTTGGGATCTATATCCTGGTGGCATCAGTGACTCCGGTATGGATCCTGCTCCAGCCGCGGGATTACCTGAGTTCGTTCCTGCTTTACTTTATGATGGGCGTTGCTGTGGTCGGTATTATCGGAGCAGGGCTCACCGGAAATGCATCCCTGGATATTCCGGCGTTTACCGGGTTTACGGATACCCTTGCGCCTACAGGCGCTTCCCTGGGAAATATGTTCCCGGCCCTGTTTATTACCATTGCCTGCGGGGCAATCTCAGGCTTCCATTCTCTGGTTGGCTCGGGAACCACTGCAAAACAGCTGGACAATGAGAAGGACGCGAGGCCAATTGCCTACGGAGGAATGCTGATCGAATGCGCGCTTGCGCTGATCTCCCTGTGTGCGGTAGGCTATGTGTGGCAGCGTTATTCCGGCGGAGAACTGGTCGTTCCGACCAATGTATTTGCCACGGGAATCTCGGAGATGTGTGCGACAATCCCGTTTTTGAAAGGCGCCCAGAGCGTGATCTTCTCCATGCTGGTGCTGGCGGTGTCCGCGTTCTGCCTGACCTCCCTGGATACGGCGACCCGTCTGGCCCGCTATATGTTCCAGGAATTCTGGCTGGATCCCGGAGAGGATATCAAGCAGGCAGAAGGCTATAAGAAGATCCTGACCAATCCTTATGTGGCTACGGCCATTACAGTGGTGCTCGGCGTAGCGCTGGGAATGACAGGTTACGCGAATGTATGGCCGCTGTTCGGCGCCGCGAATCAGCTGCTGGCGGCTCTTGGCCTGATGGCAGTCGCGACCTGGCTGGGCAAAATGGGCAAGAACAACAAAATGTTTTTTATCCCGATGGCATTTATGCTGATCGTGACGATCACATCCCTGTGTCAGACCATTCTGAAGAATTTTGGAAATGTGACGGCAGGAGCGGATCCGATGTGGAGCGCGATCCGGCTTGTGATCAGTATCCTGCTGGTGGCACTGGCGATCGTAATCGCAGTGGACAGTGTGAAGACGCTGGCAGAGCAGGGGAAGAAAAAATGATAGGAAGCCGTCCGGAAAGCAGACCCGGGCGGCAGTTTTATTTCCGGGAAAGGGCAGGCATGCCTGCATGCGCGTTCGAAATCACCTGCGTCCTCTGCAGATTCCTGGGCGGTTCCTGAAATTCTGCCTTGTAGGACCTGGAAAAGGTGGAATAATCCCGGAATCCGGCGGCAAAGCAGGCTTCCGTGATGGGAGTCCCCTCTTCGATCAGATCCCGGGCCAGGAGGAGCCTGCGGTAGGTGATATAGCTGCCGATGGTATATCCGGTCTCGGCCTTGAACAGGCGCATCATATAATATTTGCTGATAAAAAATATATCCGCGAGGCTGTCAATGTCCAGGGTATCGGTCAGGTGGGCATGGATGTAGTGCAGGATGGCGATGACCTTGGAGTTGTACCGCTCCGTGTCCAGAAATTCGATCCGTTTCTTCAATGCTGCCCGATTCAGCTGGATCATGAATTCCAGGAACAGAAGCTGACGGTAGAGGCTGCTGGCGTATTCCGTATCGTGGAAGGACTTTTCCAGACGGTTTGTGATCTTGAACAGGGAGCTTTTTTCCAGGGAAGGGATCCGAAGTACGTGGGAATGCTCCTCCTTTGCTTTTTGAAAACAAAAGCTCAGGTCATATTCTTCATTTTTATAATCCGCCATAAAGCCGGGGGAGATATAGACGATGATCCGCTCGTAGGGCACGGAGCTGTCCACCTGGATCCGGTGCAGATCGTTTTTCTCCACCAGCACGATATCGTAAGGCTCCAGTTCATAAGTCTTTCCTTCTATATAATACTGTACGTTTCCGCGGATAAAGATCGTGATTTTATGAAACTCGTGATAATGGAATTCATATTCCCTGGCCAGCTGGTCTGTCAGGTGAAAGATGCGGAAATCGCTGTTCAGATAGCCTTTTTTTTCATAGTTTTCCATGGAAATTCCTCCTCAAACCGCGGCTTTACCGGCCGGAACTGTGCACAATCCCCTCCGGTTTTGGATACCATCGTATGCAGAAAGGCTGCCAGTGGCAGGCTTTCTGTATGTGCCGCCAAACTGAAAATCGTTCCGTGCAGTCATTTTTATTATATAGCAGGATTTGCAATGTTTAAAGCATTTCTTACGTATTATTTGAAAAAAATGCTTGCTATAATATACAAAAAGGCAGATTTGGGGCGGTAGAGACTGCGTTTGCGGATGGATCACATTTGGCAGTGTAAAGTATCGAATGAAAAAATGATACGGGAATTGCCGCATTAAAAATCTGCTTCGCAGATGGCGGGCAAGTGGTTACACTCAGCAGGCAATCAATTTGCCGCGCAAATTGGTTACATTATTTAAGGGAGGTATGACGATGAAAACTGTAGTAGAACGCTATCATGGGCTGGGTAATGATTATCTGGTATTTGATCCGAATAAAAATGAGCTGAAGCTGAATCAGAAAAATGCGGCGATGCTCTGCAACCGGAATCTGGGACTGGGCTCCGACGGAATCCTGGAAGGGCCGTTTATCGGGGAGAAGCACATGTCCCTTAAGATTTGGAATCCGGACGGGAGCATTGCGGAGAAGAGCGGAAACGGGGTGCGCATTTTTGCAAAATATCTGAAAGACGCAGGATATGTGCAGAAGAAAAAATATCATCTGCAGACAGACGGCGGGATGGTGGAGATCGCTTATCTGAACGAGGACGGAAGCAGGCTGCGCGTTTCTATGGGCAGGCTGTCCTTCTGGAGCGACGAGATTCCGGTGACCGGGGAACGCAGGGAAGTGATCAATGAAGACATGGTATTTGGAAATATGTTCTATCCGGCAACCTGCGTCTCGGTGGGGAACCCCCACTGTGTCATTCCCATGGATGAGATCTCGGAAGAACTGGCGCGGAAGATTGGAAGCGTCTCCGAGACGGCAAGATATTTCCCGGAGCGGGTGAATACGGAGATCATGAAGGTCATAGACAATACCAATATCGCGATCGAGACATTTGAGCGGGGCGCCGGCTATACCATGGCAAACGGAACCGGAGCCTGCGCGGCGGCGGGTGTGGCATATAAGCTGGGGCTGACGGGCAATAAGGTGATTGTCCATATGCCGGGCGGAAATCTGCAGATCGAGATTGACAACGACTGGGAGACCTATATGACCGGAGATGTATTCTATGTGGCGAAGATCAGCCTGAGCAGTGAATTTACGGAAAAGCTCCGGGCGTTATGAGAGGAATGAATGGGTTGCATTGGCCGGATGCGGTTACTCACACCCTGACCAATCACCACGCTGATTGGCCGGGAGGATGCACAAAAAAAGAATCTCTTGTTGCAGAGATTCTTTTTTTGTGCTACCATGGCTATAACAATTCGAAAGATATGGGACTGTTAAGAATTAATTTTGCATGGACGCAGCACAAGAAGATTCAGATAAATCAGATGCAAAGATTCATTCTTTCACAGTTCCGAGGGAGAATATATGCTGATTGAGATAGATTTTAACAGTGACGAGGCGATTTATATCCAGCTTCGGAATCAGATCATTCTGGGAATTGCGACTTCGATGTTTCAGGAGGGGGATTCCTTGCCTTCGGTCCGCCAGCTTGCGGAGACCATCGGAGTGAATATGCACACGGTCAATAAGGCTTATGCCGTATTGAAGCAGGAGGGCTTTATCAGCCTGGACAAGAGGCGGGGCGCGGTGATCTGCGTGGATATTGACAAGATCAAGGCGCTGGAAGAGATGCGGGAGCAGCTTCGGCTCGTACTGGCGAAGGGCTGCTGCAAGAACATTACCAGGGAAGAGGTGCATGCGCTGGTGGATGATCTTTTTGACACCTACTCAGGGATGATCTGAGAAGAAAGGCAAACGCGGAATATATACTGCGTGCCAGATCGTGCCTTTTGGCCGTGTATGCACCGAGAGCACTGCATTATGATTATATAGGGAGGAATTTATGCGGAATCAATATACAAGACAGGCAGAGAATGTCATCAATTATGCGGAAATGTCCGCAAAGGAAAAGAAGCATCCATATATTGGAACAGAGCATCTTCTGTTGGGGCTCTGCAAGGAAGTGACCGGAGTGGCTGGACAGGTTCTTGCAAAGCACGGGGTGACGGAGGAAAAGCTTCTGCAGCTCATGGATGAGCTGATCGTACCGGCCGCAGAGGAGCCGATCACGCAGCGCCCGCAGAAAAGCCCGAGGTTTCAGTATATCCTGGAAGACAGCCTGCGGGAGGCAGGGCATTTCCATATGGATAAGATCGGAACAGAGCATCTGCTGCTGGCCATCATCCACGACGCGGATTGCGTGGCGGCCCGGATCCTGACTACGCTGAATGTGAATATCCAGAAGGTGGTTCAGGATATCCTGTTCGCGGCAGGGATGGATCCCAGAAGCTATCAGGAGGAGCTCCAGGACGACAGAGGCAGGAACGGTGCGGTGGAGCAGTTCTGTAAGGACATGACGGCAGAAGCGGAGGACGGTAAGCTGGATCCGGTCATTGGACGGGAAGAAGAGATCTTCCGGCTGATGCAGGTCTTAAGCAGGCGCACGAAGAACAATCCCTGCCTGGTAGGCGAGCCGGGGGTAGGCAAGACAGCGGTCCTGGAAGGGCTGGCGCAGCGTCTGGCCTCGGATATGGTGCCGGAAAGCATGAAAGGAAAGCGGATCTATACGCTGGACCTGCCCGGACTGATCGCAGGCTCCAAGTACCGTGGAGAATTTGAAGAGCGGATGAAGGCACTGATCTCGGAAGTGGAGTCAGATCCCAATGTGATTCTGTTCATGGATGAGCTTCATACGATGATCGGCGCCGGCGGCGCAGAGGGCGCCATGGATGCCTCCAACATCCTCAAGCCCGCGCTGGCAAGAGGGGAGCTGCAGATGATCGGAGCCACCACTCTGACGGAATACCGAAAATACATTGAAAAGGATGCGGCACTGGAACGGCGTTTCCAGCCGGTTACGATCGAAGAGCCTACCAAGACCCACTGTCTGGAGATCCTGGAGGGCTTAAAGGAAAAATACGAAACCCATCACCGGGTCACCATTAGAAAGGATGCCCTGGAAGCGGCCGTACACATGTCGGAGCGCTATATTACGGATCGTAACCTCCCGGATAAGGCCATTGATGTGCTGGATGAGACCTGCTCCAAGGTCAGCCTGAAGGGCTACAAGGTTCCAGAGAATCTCTCCAAGCTGGAGGACTCCCTGAAAGAGCTGATCCGGCAGAAGGAAGAGAGCATCATGGCCGGTGATTTTACGGAGGCCCATCTGATCCAGAAGGAGCAGCAGGCGGTGGAGAAGAAGATCGACGCCACGCGGAAGCGTTTTGATAAGAAAAATGAGTCTCAGCATCCGGTCATAACGGAACAGGATATTGCGGAGGTGGTGTCCGCATGGACCAAGATCCCGGTGTCCAAGTTGGAGGAAAGCGATACCCAGCGGCTGAACAAGCTGGAAAAGGAACTCCACAGGCGGGTCATCGGCCAGGACGAGGCAGTCAGCGCGGTGGCAAGGGCTGTAAAGCGGGGGCGTACCGGTTTGAAGGATCCCAGAAGGCCCATCGGTTCCTTCCTGTTTTTAGGTCCTACAGGCGTAGGGAAGACGGAGCTGTCCAAAGCGCTTGCGGAGGCTTTATTTGGAAACGAAGATTCCATGATCCGGGTAGACATGTCCGAATATATGGAGAAGCATTCCGTTGCAAAGATGATCGGGGCGCCTCCCGGATATGTGGGACATGGGGACGGCGGCCAGCTCAGCGACCGGGTTCGTACCCATCCTTATTCAGTGGTGCTTTTTGACGAGGTGGAAAAGGCGCATCCGGATGTGTTCAATATCCTTCTGCAGGTGCTGGATGACGGACATATCACGGATTCCCAGGGAAGAAAGGTGGATTTCAGCAATACGGTCATCATCATGACCTCCAATGCCGGGGCCAAGGCCATCATCGACCCGAAGAAGCTGGGATTTGCCGTGAAGGAGGACAAAAAGAGCGACTACGAGCGGATGAAGCAGAACGTAATGAGCGAAGTGAAGCTGATCTTCCGTCCGGAATTCTTAAACCGGATCGATGAGATCATTGTTTTCCACCCGCTGGATAAAACCCATATGAAGCAGATTGTGACCCTGATGGTCAAAGAGTTTACAGCCCGGCTGAAGGAGCAGATGAACATCACGCTGACCCTGCGGGAATCCGCAAAGGCCCATATCGTAGAAAAAGGAACCGACGCAAAATACGGGGCACGTCCCTTGCGGCGTGCGATGCAGACCGAGCTGGAGGATAAGCTGGCCGAAGCCATCTTGACCGGAGAAGTAACTCCTGGCACCCAGGTAGAAGCCGGAATAGCCAAAAAGGAGATTAAATTTTATCCAAAACAAATAAATGAGTAGAAAATACGGACGGAATATTATATAATATAGACAACAGGCAGCGGCAGCAGACGCAGGAGTGCGTTAGCACGGCTTTTGCGAATGGATGAGCAGGTTGGAGGCTCCTTAGAGCATCCAACCGTACAGTTTTACGGACAATACAAAAAAGTAGACAGTCTTGTCCGGAACCGCTGCGATACACAATATAAGTTTTTCTTAAAATACCCAGGAGGACATTGACATGGCAAGAGTAGAAGAATTGTTACGTACGGAAAAGGATGGGACGATCAGCTTTGGAGATTACACACTGGCATCGAAGACAAAGCTGGATAATTTCGAATTTGAAGGCGATCTTTATAAAGTAAAAACATTTTCAGAAATCACCAAGCTGGAAAGGAACGGCATGTTCGTGTACGAATCCGTCCCGGGCAGCGCGGTGGAGAACTTCAAGGCAACCGATACAGAGGTGAATTTCCAGATCTCCGCTCCGGAGGACGTGAACTTTACGCTGGAGCTGCAGCCCGAGAGTGAGTATGAGGTGCTGATCGGCGGCGCGTCGGCAGGGAAGATGAACACAAACTTAAGCGGAAAATTGAGCGTCAGCGTTGAGCTGGGGGGAGATGAGAGTACGGAGGTCAGGATTGTGAAGATGTAGAGGGGAGCCAATCTGTATGAACCAAAAGACGTATAATGATGTTATGAGCGGAAAAAGTGATAATAATATCCGCTTTAATGATTTTCGCAATTTAATTGTAGATTTGGGGTTTGATTTTATTCGTCAAAATGGTTCACATATGCAATATTTTCATCGTGAACTCAAGGCTTTCATGAATATTCAAAAGGATGGGGCGAAAGCTAAGGGCTATGAAGTAAGACAACTTAGAAAGATTATGTTGAAATATGGATTATAGAGGTGATAAAATGTCAAAATATTCTGTGTTGATTCAATATGATAATATTGATGATATTTATGTGGCAAGCATTCCGGAACTACAGGGGTGTATGGCGCATGGGAGGACACAGGAGGAAGCGTTCAGGGAAGTGAATATTGTACGGGATATGTGGATAGAGACAGCAAAGGAAGAGGGAGTACCGATTCCGGAACCTGCATTATTTAACGATATAGTGGTTTAGGATTTAAAAGGCGTGGAGCATAGGATAATGAAAAAGGCTTTACGCCTTTTCTATATATGATGATGCGTGGGCCAAAGATTGGGGTTATAGATGCGGGAAATTGAGGAAACGTCGATTTAGAAAGGAGTGTGCCGGCAAGAATGGGAATAAAAGTACAGTGAGTATTTCGGGTTTACAGATGAAGAGGTGGATGCGTTATATCAGCGTTATATAAAACTGGAGGAAAATCCAAAGGTGTCCCGCAATGATCTGAGACTCTGGTATAACGGTTATCAGACAAAGTCAGGAAGAAGGTTGTACAACCCCCGCTCGGTAGTCGGCGCGCTGGAATACAATCAGATCGGGAGCTATTGGACAAATTCCGGGCCTTATGATGAAATCTATTATTATGTAAAAAATGACACCGCCAATATGCGCGAAGATATCGCGCTCATGATGAGCGGAACACCGGTGCCTGCAAATGTACAGGAATATGCTTCCGTCTCCATGGAGCTTAAGACAAAGGATGAGATTTTTTCAGCCATGGTTGTATACGGCTTTCTGAGCTATGCGGATGGCTGTGTATCAATCCCAAATAAAGAATTGATGGATAAGTTTGCGGAAATGGTAAGGAAAAGGCCGGATTTCGGCTATATCTACCGCCTGGCAGCAGAATCCGGTAAGATGCTGACGGCGACGAAAAAAGGTGATACCGATACGATGGTTGAGATTCTGGAGCGTTGCTGCGAGAACGTTTGAAATAAAAAGTGGAGTTGCCGAATCTATGGAAGGATGTGGATCCTTCTGAATGCGGCAGCTCCAATTTGTTATACCCAAGGGCATCCCACCATGGCCATTCGGCCGCTTCACGAGGTATACTTAGAATCTGACGCAGAGTGCCCTACTCTGCGACAATGTACCAGAATTGCCCTGCTGACAGAGCTTTCTAAAAATTGACTGCTTAATCTGACTGCGCAGTAGAAAAGCAGTCCGCTGTTTTTAAGCGGCGCATATTTTCTCTTTTCAAATTGATATTGGGATGTACATAGCGGTCAAGCGTTACGGAAATGTTTGCATGTCCGAGCACCTCGCTTAAGGTTTTTACATCAAAGCCAACTTCGATGCAGCGTGTCGCAAAGGTATGGCGCAGGGTATGAAAATGTACATTTTCTATACTGCATGCCGCTGTGTATTTCTTTAAATACCTTTGCAGATTTCTGGGTTCCATGCAGTTCCCATTTCCAGTCAGCACAAAACACTCCGGGTCATCCTGGTAAAATTGTCTGCAAAGTGCCGAAATATCCGGCATAAGCGGGATGGTTCTCCGCGACTTGTCGCTTTTGGGCGAGCCGATCATCAGCATTGTTTTTGTCTTTCCCTGAGAATTGATATCCTTGATGCGCTGTACGGTTTTGTTCACACAGATGATCTCCTCGTCGAAGGAAATGTCCTTCCAGCGCAAAGCGCAGATTTCGCCGATCCGCATTCCGGTGCGAAGTGCCAGATAGACGGCAAACCTTCCCGCGTCAATTCCATTTGACAAATATAAAACCAGCCTGGATTCTTCCTCTTCGCTCAATACACGTACTGCTTTGGGAGATTCGCGGGGATAGATCACTTCGACATGGGATAATGCTCCATCAATCTGCTTATTGATATAGGTAAGGATAGAACGCATAAAAGTCAGGATATCACGCACGGATTTGATAGAGAGTTCCTTTTCATTGATCAGATGTTGCGAAAAAGCGGATAATTTTTCCGTTGTAATATCTTCGGGATACAGATTTCCCAAATAAGGTTTCACATGTTTTTCAATCCCGTACTGATATTTCCTAATCTCCCGAAATTGTTATACATAGGTTTTAAGCTTATTCCCCAAATCCCTTATAAAATCGGTGTTTAGCCAATGTTTTTCTTTACAAACATATGTATAAATGGTATACTAAAAACAGAAAATTATACATATGTCGGAGGGAATCAGCATGGCATCTCTGGTCTATCTAAAACACAAAAATGGCACCACATACGTTTATGAAAACGTCTCATACTGGGATAAAAAGTCAAAAAAACCAAAATCAAAACGTAAGTGCATTGGGCATCTTGACCCAGAAACCGGAACAGTGCAGCCAAATGGCATGCGTGGCGGCAATCAGAAAAATATTACGACCAAATCAGAAAAAGAGCCGCCCAAATGCTTCACTTACAGTTGTGGCGTATCCTCCCTTTTGGATAAGGTATGTGCAGATATCGGGCTCGGCCATATACTGAAAAGATCCTTTCCCAATGACTGGGATGCCATCCTGACATGCGCCTATTACCTTGTCAGCGAAGGGCAGGCGCTGTCCAGAG
>ERZ808051.467-NODE-467-length-44691-cov-9.773815_pt1 | contig 44691 bp, 29 predicted proteins | sample MGYA00380199_ERZ808051 | MGnify/ENA primary metagenome ERZ808051 (study PRJEB31490, sample SAMN06133391) | mouse gut metagenome | isolation source: J11 | host: mice | place: China: Chengdu | collected 2015-05 ... | reverse complement strand
TTGACAGAGCTTATATGGCCGGTCAGGACTTTAAGGATATGGAAGATGATTTTGGTTTTATCTGTTACCCGAAAGGACCGGGCGCATCGGATTATACGAATGTGTGGAGCAATAACCCGGTTGTCATTCCGGCATGTTATGATGAGCAGAAGGCATGGAATATTGCGTTTGCATACAATCTCTACACGGCGGAGATTCCCGGATATGAGGATTATGAGGGATGGAAGGCTGGTTATTACAACAACTTCCGTGACACCGAGTCTGTAGATTTGACACTGGCGCGCATGGTTGAGAACGGTGTGGTAAATTATGCGGATGTCATACCAAATCTGGCGCAGGGCGAGGACTTCATATGGAAGCTCGACGAAGAGATGACGCCGGCGCAGGTTGCGGAGGAAATCAAGAATGCATGGCAGTCATATATTGATGACGCAAACAGCAAGTAAAATGTTTTTATGAGGGGTAGTGCACGTGCATTATCCCTTGTACGTTATGCGCACGGGGACTCAGAGGAAGTAAGCCGGCAATAGCCGGCGGGTACCCGGCACCCGGAAGGAGGTTCACATGGGTGAAAAAAAGACCGTATATTGGCATCTGCCGGGTCTGTGTAGTTTTCGACTTCTGAATCAGATGGTCATTAACTTAATGAGGGATTATCCGGACAAATTCCGCGAGGGATATCAGATCGGTTCGGTTTACGGAACGATACCGGGCGCGGTCTGGAACGGCGGCAGGGCCGTGTTTGGCATTCTTGACCGGGAGCGTATCGCCGGTATTCTTAAAGGATACAATGACAGAGGGATTCCGGTGCGGTTTACATGGACGAACACGCTGCTTGAAAAAAGGCATCTGTATGACACATACTGCAATCTCATTATGGAGCTGGGCAACAACGGCATCAATCAGGCACTTGTCAATTCCCCGGAGCTTGAGCAGTATATCCGCCGGGAATTCCCGGCCTATACGCTGGTCTCATCAACGACAAAGCGTATGACTGACAGGGAAGCATTAAAGCGGGAACTGGAAAAAGACTATAAACTGGTAGTACTTGATTATGACTTGAATCGTGATGAGAAGGCGCTTGCCATGGCGCAGTCCTGTGCGGACAAGGTTGAGATTCTGGTGGATGAAATCTGTTATCCAAATTGTCCCAAACGGTCAGAGCACTATCGCGATGAGTCACGCATGCAGCTTGCGTATACAATGAAGACGGATTTCAAATGCACGAACAAATCTACAAAGCCTGCTTTTACGGAGTGCAGAAAGCGGCCGGCCTTTATATCCAATGAGGAAATCCAGGGGTATATTGACCGTGGATTTGTGAATTTTAAACTGGTTGGAAGAGGGCTGCCGCTGACGTTTGTGAGGGACTCCTATCTCTATTTTCTCGTGAAGGACGAGGCGCAGGCGTTTGTGCAGGAAAAGATTGATACTTTCATAAAAGATGTGGCAAAGAAGACGAAAAAGTGAGAATAGGAGAGTCATCATGAGAAAAAAGAGCATGTTGCTTTTGATACTGCTTGCGGCTGTCACTCTGCAGGGCTGCGGGGCGGACAATCATACATTGAAGAAGGAAAAAGAAACCGTGGAAAAAACACAAAGGGAATTGGAGACAACAGCGCAAACAAGGACAACGACAAAACAGGAAACAGAGACGGTGCAGGAGAGTGAAACGGCCTTAGAGTCCGGGATGACGAAGGATGACGGCGTTCGCTGGCAGGATTTTGTGGCAGATATGGGAATGGGATGGAATCTCGGGAACACATTTGACTCGATCGATTGCGACTGGGTATCCAATGAGCTTGATTATGAAGCCGCATGGGTTCCCGGAGGTCCCAAGACCACGAAGGAGATGATACAGCTTGTCAAAGATCAGGGGTTTCGGACGATCCGGATTCCCGTATCATGGCACAATCATGTGGATATCACGACAGATGAGAACGGAGAAAAGCGCTACACGATCAGCGAGCCGTGGATGAAAAGATTGAGGGAAGTGGTTGACTACTGTTATGACGAAGGCCTGTATGTGGTGATCAATATCCATCACGACGACGAAGACAAGAACTTTATCTATCCCACCGGGGAGTTCAAAGAGCAGTCCATCGGCTACATCACGCAGATCTGGACACAGGTTGCCACAGAATTTGCAGAGTATGATCTCCATCTGCTCTTCGAGGTGTTTAATGAGGTGCGGCTGGCAGGGACGGACGACCAGTGGACGCCGGACACGCCTGCGGCCATAGAAGCACAGCTTATCATCAACGAGTACTCGCAGGCAGGTGTGGACGCGATCCGATCGGTAGCGAAAGGTTACAATGAGTCAAGGTTCATCATGTGTACCGGATATGCAGGCAATCTGTATTCTTATAAGAATCAGGTGCTCCCCACGGACAAGGGCGGTTACCCAAACCGGATCATAGTCTCGACGCATCCCTATACGCCGGCTTCCTTCTGCATGGATGTGTCGGAAAGCGGCAAGAGCGAATACGATGAACAGGTTCAGGCATCCGTAAAAGAAGTATTCCGCGTGATCAATCGGGAGTGGACATCAAAAGATGTGCCGGTGATCATCAGCGAGTGGGGAACTAAGCTGAAGGCGGATAATGAGGAAGCTCGTATAAAACATGCATCCTACTATGTGAAACAGGCAGTCACGGCCTGTAAGGACTCGTCGGGGGAGACAGTGCGGATTCCTTGCATCCTGTGGGACAACGGCACCCTTGGTGATGTGACAAAAGTAGAGACCTTCGGCTTTCTTGACAGACAGAATATGCAATGGTTCGACCAGAGGTACGTGGACGCGATCATTGAAGCAAGCCGGCAGGAATGATTCATAAAGCGCGCTGACGTGTGGCAGCTTCTGTACTATGTGTTGGATAAAGTATGTGAATTGATAAGGAGGATACCTTAATGAAAGCATCAATAACGATATCGAAAAATAACAGTATCAGCAGGATTGATAACCGGGTCTTCGGTTCCTTTATTGAACATATGGGACGGGCAGTTTATGGCGGGATATACGAACCTGAACATCGAACGGCCGATGACATGGGATTTCGCCTTGATGTAATGGATATGATAAAAAAACTGAATGTTCAGGTGGTACGCTACCCCGGCGGAAACTTTGTATCCGGCTATAACTGGGAAGATGGTACAGGCAATAAAAGAAAACGGCCTAAAAAAAAGGAACTTGCTTGGCAGTCCATTGAAACAAATGAAGTCGGAATCGATGAATTTCAGGAATGGGCAAAAAGGGCAGGGAGCGAAGTAATGATGGCTGTCAACTTAGGGACAAGAGGAGCAGATGAAGCGCGCAATCTTGTAGAATACTGCAATAGTGAGACAGACACCTATTATGCCAGGATGCGCAGGAACAATGGATTTGATAAGCCTTTCGGCATAAAATTATGGTGTCTTGGAAACGAGATGGATGGTCCATGGCAGATCTGCAGCAAAACACCTTACGAATATGCCCGTACTGCCTGTGAAACTGCAAAGTTGATGAAATGGACGGATCCTTCCATTGAGTTGGTTGCATGTGGCAGTGCACATATCAATATGCCGACTTTTATGGAGTGGGAACGAACCGTCCTTCGCGAGTGCTATGAGCATATCGATTATATTTCGCTTCATAATTATTACGGAAATCCCGCCAATGATACGGCAGCCTATCTGGCATCCTCCGTTGAAATGGGCAAATTTATAAAGCAAGTTGCTGCCATCTGCGATGAAGTAAAGTTTGAAAAGAAATCAGACAGGACAATCAATCTTTCCTTTGATGAATGGAATATCTGGTTTCACAGTAACGAACAGGATAAGCAGATTCCTAAATGGCAGATCGCCCCGCCTCTTCTTGAGGATGTTTATAACCTTGAGGATGCAGTGGTTGTGGGAAGTTTACTTATAACACTTCTTAATAACTGCGACCGGGTAAAGATTGCCTGTCTTGCACAGCTTGTAAATGTACTTGCCCCGATCATGACAGAGACTGGTGGAAGATGCTGGGCTCAAACCATATTTTACCCCTTTATGTACACGTCCATGTACGGAAGAGGGACTGCTGTAAAGACTTTCTGCAACTGCGGCAGCTACGATACAGAAAAGACCAGGAACATTCCTTATTTAGACTCAGCGTCAGTCATTTCTGCAGACGAAAGTGAGATTATCTTATTTACAGTGAACCGCTCATTGAATGACGAATGTGAACTTTCAATAGATATGCCTGATTGCGCTGATTATAGTATCAGCCAGCACATTTCTATGGAAGGTGACGATTTAAAAGCGGTAAATACAGCAGACGAACCTGAAAATGTGGTACCAGTTTCCAAGGACATTTCCGGGAAAATTTTCCTGTCCCCCCATTCCTGGAACATGATTGTATTTAAGAGACAATAATAGTATTGGTTGAGGTTATCTGTATGAAAGAATTAAAAGGATATATGCACGGAATCAATCTTGGCGGCTGGCTCTCGCAATGTGCAGCGTATTCAGAAGAACATTACAATTCATTTATCAGGGAAAATGATATAAAAACGATATCCGAATGGAGACTTTGAATTGCTTAATGAAATTAGAAATGGTAAATTATTATTTATATATTTTCGGCATTGAAATGTCAAATATGACAGGCTTGAAAAAGCCAGCCAATCACCAAACACAGGCCAGAGTTCGCAAGCGCGAACCCTGGCCTTATCCATGCTCTCGGCCTGTTTAAATCCTCAGCAAAGCCCTGGCATTTTTGAACGCAATCTGCTCATACAACTCTCCGGGAAGCTTCTTAAGCTGGTTCAGGGCGTGTTCCATTCCCCATCTGTCGGGGGTGATGGGATAGTCGGATCCAAACAGTATCCTGTCGCTTCCCACGATCTTGGCCGCGCACGCAATGGCTTCGGCGCTCATGGAATGCGTGTCTACGTAGATGTTGTCGGTGTAATGTTTCATATTGCGGAGAAAATGCTCCGGAACAGCCGGGTCCGTAACGTGGCGTCCTGCTTTGGCGGCCCCGGCAGAATACATGGTGTAGAGCATTTCCATCCGCTCCAGCATAAAGGGATACATGCCTCCTGCCTGTCCCATGACCACCTTAAGCCCCGGATGGCGGTCAAAGACTCCCGAAAGTACCAGTCTGGCAACACAGAGAGCATCTTCCATCAGCTGACCCATGCCGGGGCAGCTGCAGGAAAACGAAAACAGAGGAGATTGTTGTAAGGAAGAGGAGGTATAGCGTATGAATTTAAGTGTTGTTACGGTACCGTTGTATGACCGGAGCGCCGAGGAGGCCTTTGCGTGGCTCAGCGCTCACGGAGTGGACAGCGTGGAGATTGGCACGGGCGGCTTCCCGGGAACGGGACACTGTGATGTGGAGGCGCTGCTGGCGGATGAGAAGAAGCTGGAAGCGTATTTGGAACTGCTGAAAAAATATAACCTGAAGGTCAGTATTTTAGGCTGTCATTCCAACCATGTACACCCTGACCGTGAGGTGCGTGCAAAAGCGGCCAGAGATTTTACCGACACTTTAAAGCTGGCCGGAAAACTGGGAGTAGACCGGATTGTCACATTCTCCGGATGTCCGGGAGGCGCTGCGGGTGATCAGACGCCCAACTGGATTACCTATCCCTGGCCCGGTGATTTTGAAAAGGCGCTGGACTACCAGTGGAATGAAGTATTGATTCCGTTTTGGAAGGAAGCGGTGGAGGAGGCGGCAGAGTACGGTGTGCACAGGATCGCGCTGGAAATGCATCCCGGTTTTTGCGTGTATAATCCCGGAACATTGATGAAGCTGCGGGAAGCGGTTGGTCCGGCCATCGGAGCCAATGTTGACCCGAGCCACCTCTACTGGCAGGGGATCGATCCGGCGCAGGCAGTCCGGGCACTGGAAGGTGCGATCTATCATTTCCATGCCAAGGATACGTATCTGGACCCGGTTCAGACTAGGATTCAGGGGGTTCTGGATACCCGGAATCTGGGAGAACTGAAAAAGAGAGCGTGGATGTTCAGAACCGTGGGATATGGTCATGATATGCAGCAGTGGAAAGAGATTATAAGTGCGCTCAGACTGGCCGACTATGATGGAGCCGTCAGCATAGAGCATGAGGACGGTTTGATGTCTGTTGAGGAAGGACTTGGGAAGGCGATTGAATTTTTGCGTCCTCTTATAATGAAGGAAAAGCCTGTTGAAGCCTTTTGGGCATAAATGAAAAATTTTATGAATCCCCTCTTTTGAACCTGACATGAATATAGTATATTTATATGGGAGAGTATCGGTGGTTCTTGCAGACCAGTGGTGCATCTCAAATCAAAAGCAGGAGGTTACGAACATGAAACATCGAGTTCTTTCTGTTGTCTTAGCGTTATGCCTGTGTATTTCTTCCCAGTCAGTGGCATACGCGTTTCAGGAAGATCCGTCACAGCAGGAGAAGGTTTTTGAGGAAGAAGCGACAGAAACGCCGGAAGAGAGCCCGGAGGATGCTCCGGCGGAAACGGATCCCGGTATGGATGAAGCGATTGACCAGCAGACACCATCGCAGCAGAAGGAGGAGTCTTCGGAGAAAACGCCGGAAGAGATTCCGACAGAAGCTCCGGAAGAGTCCGGGGAGGATACTTCGGAAGATGCGGATGCACAGCAGTCCTTTTCTGATCAAGATGAGGGGATTCCGGAAGCTGCCGCAGACGGACAGGCCGCACGTAATGACACTGTCCCTACTCCAGCGGAAGCCCATGCGGCTATGACTGCATTGCAGAATCAGGATGGATATAAGGAAGGAACGGCTTGGACCGACTATGAGCCTTTTTCGGACGAGAAGGGATATTATTATTGGAAAGGCGGCCCTCTCGGGGGAAAGAGAATCAGTGCCGTGGGCTGTGTAGCCTTCGCATTTATACTCAGTGATGCGGCATTTGGCAGCTTGCCGGCCAGAATGTATGCAGCAGGTGATTTTACATATGAGGATATAAAAGTGGGAGATATCCTGCGGGTAAGAAATGATGTGCATACCGTGATCGTGCTTGAGGTGAGTGACGTGGGTGTGGTCGTTGCCGAAGGGAACATCAGCACCGGTGACCACAAGGGCAAGGTTCATTGGGGACGGGGAATCTCCAGGGAAGAGGTAATGCGGGACACCAGCCATTATATCACCCGTTATCCGGACGGATATATCCAGCCGGATGATCCGGGCGCGAACGACACGATTGCGGACGGCACACTTGGCGCAGGGCTTTCATGGCAGTTGACGAAGGCGGGGACGCTGACTGTCTCCGGTAATGGAAAAATGCCGGATTTTGCAGGTACTTCGGAGCAGCCTTGGAGCAGCAACAGCAGCCAGATCCGGAAGGTTGTTATTGGAAACGGCGTTACCAGTATCGGCGCCTGTGCTTTTTGGAATTGTGGGGTCATCAGCGCAGAGATCGCTTCCAGTGTGACAGAGATCGGCAATAGCGCTTTCAGGGAAACGCAGATGATTTCCGTGACCATTCCTTCCAGTGTGAAGACGATCGGTGACAGTGCATTCCAGAAATGTCAAAATCTCAGTGCAGTGTCCGCTTCCGAAGGGGTGGAAAAGATAGGACAAAACGCTTTTCGTGCCTGCACGAGCCTTACTTCGATAGCTATTCCTGCCAGTATCGGGGAGGTGGGTGATGCAGCGTTTCTCGATTGCACGCAAATGATGAACGCGACGTTTGCCAAAGGCGGCAAACAGGTCAAGATGGGCGACAATATATTTACGCGTTGCTACAAGCTGCTGGGTGTGACGCTGCCTGTGAGCATAGACCGTATCGGCGCCGGTATGTTTCAGAATTGTCTGTTGCTTCCCGGGGTGGAGATCCCGCAGGGGGCGGAAAGCATTGGAGCGTCTGCTTTTGCTTCCTGTTCCGGATTTACCACGGTCGTGATTCCGGACAGTGTAACGTCAATAGGGACAGCCGCATTTTCGGCCTGTCCTTTGCGGGACATTTATTTTACGGGCAGTGAAGCGCAGTGGAGCAGTATAGGTAAAATAGGGGATACGGCGTCGGCTGTGTCGAGGGCAACCATGCATTACAACTATACCGCTGCTCCCGGCCAGAAACCGGAGGGTGGTAATGGAGGCAACGGGAACACCGACAGCCCGGGCAACGGCAGCACCAGTAACCCCGGCAACGGCAACACCACAAACGGCAGCAGTAACAACAATACCAATGCAGGCAATGGCAGCCCCAGCGGTGGCACTGGCAACAGTGCCAATGGAGGGAACAGCGCCGACGGCAGCCACAATAACAGCAATACCCCCGGAAACGGAAATAACTTTGGCACTAATACCAATGATCATAAAGGATATGGCAGCGATCAGGCAGGCAGCTTCGGGGCGGCATCCATTATCGAGTCAGGTATAAAAGCGGTGGTGGAAACGTGGAAACCCGCGTCGTCGGATGAGCGCAGGCGTTATGCCTGTCTGGGAAAAGAGAACATCCGTTATACTTCTGCAAAGGACAATGCCTATCAGGTCACCATCGAGAATGCAATGCAGGGGCCTATGTGCTTTCAGTCTTTTGAGGCAGTCCTTGGGGATTATACGATCGGAAGGACTTACAATATCTATCCGCCGTCCGGCACCGCTTACAGCATGGATGAGAAGGTAGAGATCACGTTGAAGATTCCAGCAGCTGTCTATAAGAAGAACAGGGAGTATAAGATGATCTGTGTTACGAAGGGCGGGCAGCCGTTTATTTATAACGATTTAGACAGTGATCCTACAACGATCACCATTGAAACAAATAAGTTCTATGCGTATGCTTTGATTTACCGGTAGAACCGACCGGATACAATGATCGTATAAAAGGAACTCTTTGGGAGGCGCTTTTATACGATCATTTTTTCCTTTGCTCCAAAGCGTTTTACGCTGAGAATGCGGGCAGAATTTCAGATTCTGCTCTGCGATCAATAGAATTTGTTCAGTTTGTTGAACTGAATTGCACATCAGAGAATTTATACAACCTTAATCTGGCGGATAACGATATTAGTCCATACCTGTTTTGACAATACAGGGGTGTATCCGCAATGCGAGGACTGTATTGAGGAAATGATTCACACAAAAAAAATTCGTAGAATTCATTATTCTGCGAAATTTTTGATTGAAAAATATTCTGAAAACCATAGGTTCAAAGCACGATAGACTGCTGCTGTATCACTGCAGGTATCGTTTATCATTATACTTTATATATCTTCTACTGTCAAATCTTCTATTGCACATAATATCAATCAAAATTTCGATCAGCAGGAAAACTTCCACAATTTATTTTAAAATTTTATATGGTCAGAAATATGGTCATAAATGTGGTCAGGGAAAGGAGACAGAAAATGCCAAAACATGGAACGAATATCCGCAAGCGCGCCGACGGGCGATGGGAAGGACGTTATAAGATCCTGCAGAGCGATCATACCTGCAAGTACAGGTCTGTTTACGGGAGAACCTGCAGGGAAGTGAAAGAGAAACTGGAACACAGTACAATGGAAGAGATAACATCTGTTGTTGAAAACAGGAAAGAGGCAGAAAACGACAGGGAAAGAGCGGACACTTTCTCTGCAACAGCTGACAGATGGCTGGAAAGTATCAGAGAGACGAGAAAATATTCTACCTATATAAAGTACCGCGGCCTGTATGAAAGACATATCAGGGATGCGCTCGGCGGCGTACCGGTCTGTGTTGTTTCATACGGTCTTGTCAATGAAAAAATATTTCAAAGAGACAGCCAGGCGAAGTATTCACAAAATCTAAAGCACAGCGTGGTTTCCGTCATCAATCAGATCCTGCGGTATGCAGCGGAAAACTGCGGCTGCCCGGAGATTCGGCTGACAAATAAATTTGTGCACAACAAAAGTAAAAAGATCGAGATCATCAATCATACGGAACAGGCGTTATTGGTACGTTATCTGCATCGGGAGATGGATGCGTCGAAGGCCGGGATTCTGCTGTGTATTTTTACGGGCCTGCGGTTAGGGGAGATCTGTTCCCTGCGATGGGATGATGTTGATTTCGAACAGATGATTATCCATGTACGCAGAACCGTACAGCGCGTAGCGGTAGACGGCAGCACAAGCAGGACGACGCTGATCGTTACGGAGCCGAAGAGCAGCTTTTCCGTGCGGGAAATTCCGATCTCTGCGGGTACGGTGCAGGTTTTAAACGAGATCAGGCACGAGGAGGAATATGTGATCGGCGGCAGGACGCCTTTGGATCCGAGGACTTATCAAAACCGTTTCAAGCGTTATTTAAAGGCAAATGCCATCAAAGAATATAATTTTCACGCGCTGCGCCATACCTTCGCGACGAATTGCATCGATCATGACATGGATGTAAAAAGCCTCAGTGAGATCCTCGGACACGCCAACATACAGATCACGCTCAATAAGTATGTTCATCCGACCATGGATACGAAGCGCAGGCAGCTGGCCGCGCTGGACTCTGTATATGGTCAGTTTTGCGATAATTGATGGATCGTGCCTGATCACAGCCAGAAATCTCTGGCAAAATGCATTTGTAGATTTTGAGCGGATCATTAGACGAAGTGAGTCTGTGGAAACGCGAGTCTGTGCCAAGGTGCATATGTTGGGAAGCGTGTCTGCCGAGAAGTGATCCGAGCGGCGGTTCGCAGAATAATGAATTCTACGAATAGTATAGCGAAAGTCTGTGAGAAATATACAGTACAGGAGTCCGTTTCAGGAAGAAAGGGAAGAGGAGAAGAGGGATGTTGGAGCTGACGGTTACCACAGGGATGGAGCTGCAGATCGGGGATGACGTAAAGATTGTCTTCAAAGGCAGCAATGCGCCGGGCCGCATGAGGATCGGGGTGGAAGCGCCGAAGGAAAAAAGGATCGAGAGAGTAGAGTCTTTGGTGAAAAAAGCGAAGCCGAAGATCGTCATCGTGAACCAGTGCGGGCAGAGAAGTTGACAGTTTCCGCACAGATCAGTGCCATCAGGTTAAGTCGTGCACTGATAGAACCCGGAAAGGAAATGCTGTCACTATGAGAAAAGTACAGAAGAGAGAGACGTTGGAATGCATTTCCAGTCTGCATCAGGCGCATGAAGAGATCAGGGCTGCATTGCGGCAGAAAGAATACGAGTCGGCACGGAATATGCTCTGCGAATGTCAGGAATTTGCCACGGTTCTTGGAGAAAGCATCGAGAAGACAGAGGGGGAAGGCCATAGCACGGTAGCGCATATGGAGCGTTACTGCGAGACATTGTTTCATGTATTCGAAGAGATCGGTGCCGGGGGCAGCAGTGAACATAAGTGGTATAAAAGTCTGCACAGACAGCTTCTGGCCGTGGAAAACAGTGTCAAAAATGATATTTCCGTCAAAAAAGAAGTTGTGTTTCTTCCATATAAAGTATCCATGTGGGACAGTCTGGAAAGCGTCTATCTGGCGGCGAGGGAAGATCCGGCCTGCGACGTGTACTGCGTGCCGATTCCTTATTATGACCTGAGGGCCGATCACAGTTTTGGCAGAATGCATTGTGAGACGACAGGATATCCTGAAAATGTTGAGATAACCGACTGGCAGGAATATAACCTGGAGGAGAGAAAACCGGATGTGATCTATATTCACAACCCCTATGATGGCTGCAATCTGGTCACCAGCGTACACCCGCGGTTTTATGCGTCGCATTTAAAGAAATTTACGGATCTTTTGGTCTACATTCCCTACTACAGCACGGCGGGCGGAATGTGCGAGGCGCAGAGCCTGTGTCCGGCCTATCTTTATGCGGATTATATTGTGATACAGTCGCCGGCGTTTCGGGCGTATTTTGACCGGAATCTGCCGGACCGGAAATTTCTATCCCTGGGTTCGCCGAAGTTTGACAGGGTGCTGGAACGGTGCAAGCATCCGCCCGCGCCGCCCGCAGCGTGGCGCTCGAAGCTGACCGGGAAAGACGGCGGCCGCAGGAGGGTGTTTTTCTATAATACGAGTATCAACGGCATGCTTGCCGATACGGAGCATTTCCTGCAAAAGATGGCGTATGTATTTACCTGCTTTGAGGGGCGGGAAGAGGTCTGTCTTTTGTGGCGTCCCCATCCGCTGCTGGAGAACACCTTTGCTTCCATGCGGCCGCAGTATGGCCGCATGTATCAGGAGCTGAAAACGCACTTTTTGGAAAAGGGGACCGGCATTTTGGATACCACGCCCGACCTTGCCGCCTCGATCGCTTTGAGCGATGCGTATATCGGAGACATGGGAACCAGTGTCACGTCGCTGTTCGGGGTGGCGGGGAAGCCGCTGTTTATTCTCGATCAAAAGATGCTCCATCGGCCGGGGAAGGACGGCTGGCGGGAAGTGGCAAAGGCCGGCTTTGAATTTCAGGAACAGGATCGGTTTACCATCCTGCAGGGCAATAAACTGTATCGCTCCGAGCCAGGGCAGTATGACTATCATTATGACTGCGATCTGTCGGACCAGCGACGCGGCGGGACGTATGCGGTGGTGTTGGAGATAGCGGGCACGAAATACGCCTGTCCTGCCAGAGCACAGCATATTCTGGTGATTGAGGACGGGGGTGTGCAAAGGAAAATAGAGCTGCAGCAGGAGAAGGTAGACGGCAAGGCGTTTACTTATGCATGGAAGTATAAGCAGTTTATCGTATTGCAGCCGTTATATTATCCGGCTGTGGTGCGGTACGATACGGTCACCGGAGCGTGTACCTGTTTCCGGGAAAAGATTGAGGTGTTTACGCAGGAGAGAGACGGGCGCAGGATCACTGGCGGGGGACATATCTTCCGGGGCACACTTTATCTGGCTTCTCCGGTGGAAAATAAGGTCTGGACATTGGAGATTGAGAGCGGTGCGGTGCGGGTGATGGAGCTGCCGATCGGAAGCGGAAGCAGACGCGGCTGTAATGAACTCGTTGCCTGTCGGGATGCGCTGTGGATGCTTCCCTATACGGGAGAGGGAATCGTGTGCTGGAAGCCGCAGACGGGAGAGGTGAGGGAGTACAGGGGATTTCCTGCGGACTTGACCTGTACTGATTTGGACAGCGGGAGCAGATGTGCGGAACTGCCGTTTAGTACGATGGCATTTTACGGCGACTGTCTGTACCTTGCGCCGCAGCAGGCTGACCGGTATCTTCGCCTTGTGCTTTCGACAGGGGAGTTTGAGCAGTGGAATCCTCCCGTTGCAGACAGGGCCGGACGGAATGTCTTTTTCCCGTGGTGGAAGCCGGAAGAGACCGGCGGATGGCTTAAGATCTATGCCAATGCGGAGCGGAGGTTATACAACGTCAATATGAACACAGACGAATGGGAAGAGATTGAGATCAAATTTGATAAAGAAGAACTGGAATCCCATGAAGCGGGATTCGGCGCCTGGTCGGAGACGTTGGGATATGCTTGCATGGAAAATGCCATAAACTCTCTGGACCGGTTTCTTGACGGCGTGACGGCGGGCAGTCCTTTTGATAAGGAAAAACAGCTTGCCGCATACAGGGAACTGGCGGTCAACAGCGACGGGAGCTGCGGCCAGAAGATCCATGAATATATCATGGCCCGGGATACCCTCAGTTGAAGGAGAAGCGTGAGAAGAACTTTTTCGGCGGAACGGGGTAGTAAGGGCGTGTCGCAGGGCAGGGAGGAAATGATGGAGACGGTATGGTGAAAGTGATTACATATGGGACTTTTGATCTGTTTCACGAGGGACATTACAGGCTGCTGCAGCGGGCAAAACAGCTGGGGGACTATCTGATCGTCGGGATCACGACGGAAGAATACGACCAGACGAGGGGCAAACTGAATGTGATGGATCCGCTGCTTACCAGAATCGAGAATGTGAAGAAGACGGGATTTGCGGATGAGATCATCGTGGAGGAATCGGAAGGGCAGAAGTTTCAGGATATCAAGAAATATAAGATCGATATTTTTACGGTGGGTTCAGACTGGATCGGCACGTTTGATTATCTGAAAGACTACTGCCGGGTGGTCTATCTGGACAGGACCAAGAATATTTCCAGCACGATGCTCAGGGCGAAAGAATTTCCGATCCAGCGGATCGGCATTATCGGCACGGGGCGGATCGCGGAACGGTTTATGCCGGAAGCGGCGCTGGTCAGCGGCGTCAATGCGCAGTGTGTATACAATCCGCACATGGAGAGCGCCGGAGCATTCGCCCGCAAATGGGGGATCGATGCCTGTGAGGACCTGGAAGCGTTCTATCGGGCATCGGATATCGTCTACATCGCGTCCCCTCACGGGACCCATTACGCTTACATAAAACAGGCACTGGAGCATGGAAAACATGTGTTATGTGAGAAGCCGATGTGTCTGAAACGGGAGCAGGCGGCGGAGCTGTCTGCCTGTGCGAAAGCGAGAAACCTGATTCTGTTTGAGGGGATCAAGACGGCCTACTGCCCCGGATTTGCCAAACTCCTCGGCATAGCCTGCAGCGGTATCATAGGGAATATCAGATGCGTGGAGGCCTGTTTCACGAAACTGGAGAGGCCGGACAGCAGAGAGTTGCGGGATACGAAATACGGCGGCAGTTTTACGGAGCTGGGAAGCTATTGTCTGCTGCCGATCCTGAAACTGTTCGGACACGATTATCAGGAGATTCGGTTTGAGACAATAGAAGCGGAAAACGGAATCGATCTCTACACCAGGGCATATCTGCGCTATCGCAACGGCCTGGCCACAGCTTCCTGCGGTCTGGGCGTGAAGTCGGAGGGGAAACTTCTGATCTCCGGCACCACAGGCTATATCGTGGCGGAAGCGCCGTGGTGGAAGACAGGTTATTTCGAAGTACATCATGAAGATCCGAATGAGGTGGAGCGGTTTTCCGAACGCTTCCTGGGGGACGGCCTGCGCTACGAAATATGTGACATGCTGTCCCGGATCAATGGGGATACGAGGAAGGATTTCAAGCTGACCAGAGGGGATTCGGAGACGATGGCGGGGATCATGGAGCAGTTTCTGACGGAGTGCGGGCGGGGATCGTAAGCCGACCGGATGCGTACCTTGACAATTTCATACTTTACATTGGATTTCATATACAGCAGTGTAGATTCTTCTGAACAGATTTACATGTTCTCATGGACTTTGCCAAAGTATGGTTCTGAACTGTTATCGGAATCGTTATCAGGTTTTCTTTGTTGTTTACATACTATTTGTTAAATGGTATGATAAATAACACGTAAAGGGTATTTGGCAAATGGAGATAAGAAAGAAATGAGACGGTATTTCAATACAGAAGGACAGTGTGAATCGGACATTCATTACATGGTAAACATTGAAGGCAGACTGAGGCACATCAAAGATTTTCTGGTAGACAGAGGCAAGTATTTTGTTATCAATAGAGGAAGGCAGTATGGGAAGACTACCATGCTAAAGGCGCTGGAAGATTACCTGAAGGAAGACTATACTGTTGTGTCTCTGGATTTTCAGGAAATCGGGACAGAGGAATTCCGGGATGCGGCCGGCTTTACCCGGGCTTTTGCAAGGCTGATCAAGAGGGCCTTTGAAGGCCGGAACGGGAATACTGCGTCTGATCTGACAGAGCAGCTTGGCCACTTTGCCGGGAATGACGCAGAGTTTACGTTGGGAGAACTTTTTGCCCATATCAGTAAGATATGCGCAGCATCCGTCAAACCGGTGGTAATGATGATCGACGAAGTGGACAGTGCGTCTAATAATCAGGTATTTATTGATTTCCTGGCTCTTCTTCGCAGTTATTATCTTGACCGGAAGAATAAACCGATCTTCTGGTCTGTTATTTTGGCGGGTGTGTATGATATCAAGAATCTGAAATTAAAAATGCGTTCCGACGCTGAGCATCAATATAACAGCCCGTGGAATATCGCGGCGGATTTTGACGTAAATATGAGTTTTTCCGTAGATGAGATTGCGGTAATGCTGCGTGAATATGAGGAAGATAACCACACGGGGATGAACATACAGGAGGTGTCGCAGCAGATATACGGATACACTTCCGGATATCCCTATCTTGTTTCGCGGCTGTGCAAATCGTTAGATGAAAGAGTGCCGCGTAGTAACGGTTTTGAGCGTCTGGATCTGGTATGGACGAAAGAAGGGATCACGGAAGCCGTGAAGCTGCTTTTGAAAGAAAATACCCCACTGTTTGACAGTCTGGTGAAGCAGCTGGATATTTATGAAGATCTGCGAAAAGTGATAGAGGATCTGTTGTATCAGGGGAAAAGCATCCCATTCAGTATGCAGGTAAAATCCATCAATCTGGGATTCATGTTCGGGTTCCTGAAAGAAGAAAACGGCCGTGTAGCCATGGCCAACCGGATATTTGAGATGGTGCTGCTCAATATGTTTATCGCGCAGGAAGCGATAGACAGTGCTGTATTCAGATGCGGAGAGTACGATAAGAACCGGTTTATCGACGGTGGACATCTCAACATGAAATTGGTTGTTTCGAAGTTTACGCAGCATTTCGGAGAAATATATGGTGATCATGACGAACAGTTTGTGGAAAAATATGGACGTAAATTTTTTCTGCTCTATTTAAAACCGATCATCAACGGTGTAGGGAATTATTATCTGGAAGCACAGACCAGGGACACAAAGAGAACGGATGTTATTGTAGACTACCGCGGAGAGCAGTTTGTGGTGGAATTGAAGATCTGGCACGGGAATGAATATAATGAGAGAGGGGAAGAGCAGCTGGCGGGATACCTTGACTATTTTCATTTGAAACAGGGGTATATGATAAGTTTTAATTTTAATAAAAGAAAGAAAACGGGTGTAAAAGAAATCACGCTGGGAGATAGAAGAATCATAGAAGCAGTGGTTTAACAACTGGAAAAGAAATCTGATGTAAAGTATGGGATTGCCTCATTTTACATCAGATTTTTTGTTTGCAGCAAAACAAGTATAAATAAGTGGAGGAAAGGTTGTGAAGATATGGGCACACCGCGGATGCAGCCAACAGTATCCGGAGAACACAATGACCGCGTTTGCCAAAGCGGCACAGCTGGAAGGGCTTACCGGCATCGAGCTGGACATACAGATGACGAAGGACGGAGAGATCGTGGTGATCCATGACGAGCGCGTGGACAGGACTACGGACGGCATCGGTTATGTCAGGGACTACACATATGCAGAGCTGCGGAAACTGTCGATAGAGACGGGGCAGCACCGGAAAGAGAGGATTCCTTCCATACAGGAAGTATTGGATCTTCTGCAGGCGGAGATGGAGGCAGGGCTTTTACTGAATATCGAGTTGAAAAACAGCGTGATTCCCTGTCCCGGCATGGAGGAAAAGATCATGGAGCTGACTGCCCGCAGGAATCTGCGGGATCAGGTGATTTATTCCAGCTTCTATACCATGTCTCTGCAAAAGATACGAGACATGGATGCGGACGCCTCCGTCGGGGTATTGGATACGAAGGTTTCCGACTGCTTTTATAAGCAAAGGGGCTGTTTTGGAACGGGCAGTGTACAGCCGGAGAAGCGGGGACAGGAACAGATCCTGCGGACGGCGCTGCATCCTTTCTGGAAGGGCATGGATCTAACGAAAGAGCAGCTGCAGGGACAGACGGTGCGCGCCTGGTTTTGCGGGCATTTGTATCCGGAGAAGCCTACGGGGACGCGGCTTGCACTGGGGAAACTGGAAGAGATGGGGATTACGGATGTATTTTTGAATGAGCCGGAGCGGTATCTGAGACAGAGAGAATCGAGATGAAAAAATTTAGGTATACACGGGAAATGCTGCGGGAAATGCAGCTGATCGAACTTGATATACTGCGGGCATTAGATAAAATCTGCAGAGAGAACGGGATTCATTATGAAGTAGACGGCGGGACTCTGTTAGGAGCGGTGAGGCACAGAGGGTTTATCCCCTGGGATGACGATGTAGATGTGCGGATGCTGCGGGAAGATTACGAGCGTTTTTGTGAAGTATGCAGGACGCAGCTTGATGATACGAAATACTTTTTGCAGACTTATAAGACAGATCCCGGGTATCGTTGGGGATATGCGCGAATTTTGAGAAATGGTACGAAGTTTAGAAGGAAAAATCAGGAAATGCTTACTATGCGGCGGGGAATTTTCATTGATATTTTTCCATGTGACGGTATGCCGGACAGGCAGCCGCAGAAGGCCATATTTAATTTAAGATGTTTTGCCGTCAGAAAGATTTTATATGCCCCGGTAGGTGCGAAGCATGACAGAAACTGCATGAAAAGATTTATTTATAGAATCCTCAGGCATATTCCGGCAAAGGCGGCTTTTCAGGAAATGGAGCGGCTCGCCGCAAAGTACAGGGGGAAGAATACGAAGCTGATCAGAACGATCGGCTGGGGCGCGAAAGAAGAGAATAAAGGGTTTTTGCGGGAATGGATGCTTACATATTGCGATAGACAGTTTGAAGATCTGCTGGTAAAAGCGCCGGTGGATGCGGACGGTTTTTTGAAATTTATGTTCGGAGATGATTATATGACGCCGCCGCCGAAAAGGGAGAGAAGGCCGAAGCATACGGCGACATACATTGCGTATGAGAGGCGGTGACACGAGGACGGCGTTTGAAAAGGCTAAAGAGAGGCATGGATATCGAGATGAATTTGGCGGAATTTAATGTTTTGTATGAAGTATATAAAGCGGGAAGTGTAATTTATCAAAATATTGTCCGTAATACCGGGTATGAATCGGAACAGGTGTCAAAGGTGATCGAAGGACTGAGAGAAAAGGGATGGATCGAGTCCGGCATTACAAAAAAGGGTTATGAAGAACTGGAACAGTACAGGGTGGATAATGCGATCATTATGGCGGCAGGGTTCGGCATCAGGAGTCTACCGCTGTCACGTGTCGTGCCGAAAGGACTTTTTGAGGTAAAGGGGGAAGTCCTGATCGAGCGGCAGATACGGCAGCTTAAGGAGGCAGGCATTGAACAGATCATAGTCGTGGTGGGATATTTAAAGGAGAAATTTGAGTATTTAAAAGAAAAATATCAGGTGATATTGGTGGAAAACGAGGATTACTACCGTTATAACAATATTTCTTCTCTCTATGCGGCGAAGGAATACTTAAAGAGGAGCTATATCTGTTGTTCGGATAATTATTTCAGTGAAAATGTTTTTGCCGATCATGTATATGATTCTTATTACGCCTGTAAGTATACAGAAGAATATGCGGATGAATACTGTGTTACGAAAATGGACGGAGCATATATTCAGGAAATCGTGAAAGGCGGCAGCAATGCATGGTATACCATTGGCGAGGCTTTTTTCTCGGCGCAGTTCAGTGAGATTTTTCTGAACTATCTGTTGAAAGAATATGATGAGCCGGGTACTAAAAAAATGCTGATGGATGATTTTCATATCAGGCATATTGATGAACTGAAATTTCGTCTGGTGAAATATACGGATGAGATTTTACAGGAATTTGATACGATAACGGATGTGATTGCTTTCGATCCGCAGTTTGTAAAGTACCGGGACCGGTTATTGGCAGAGGGGATGGGAAAAGCTGAGAAAATGCCGGCGCTTTTCGGAAAATATGAAGAGATCGAACGATATCATTCTGCGATAACCGACCAGCATACAGGAAGGCTGCATTTAAATGAAAACGCGTTCGGCCCAAGTCCCAAATGTCTGGAGGTGCTGCATACCGTAAAGCGGCAGGATTTATATGAATATGATATGGCAACGAAGGACTTCCTGACCGAAGAGATTTCGAGACAGCTTTCCATACCGGAAGATGACATATATATCCATAACGGCTCGGCGGAAGTGATCAAATCTGTATTCTCCATTATGCTGGAAAGAGGAGACTGTATTCTGATGCCGGATCCTGGCTGGACATATTACAGCAGCCTTGCCCGGGAGAAATTCTGTGACGTTTATCACTATCAGGTGCTGAAAGATGATTATACATACTATATGGATGTGGAAGACATCCTGCTGAAAGCCGGGCAGTATCACCCGCGGATCATTGTGATCACGACACCCCATAATCCCACAGGATGCAGGCTGGATGGACGTGCAATCGAAATGATCGTTAAAAGAAATCCGGATTCACTTGTTCTTCTGGATCAGGCATATTGGGGGTTTTCGGAAGAAGATGTGGACGTTAGGCGTCTGGTGGAAACCTACCCCAATATTTTGATATCCAGAACTTTTTCCAAGTATTATGGGCTGGCAAATATGCGTGTCGGATATGGGTTTTGCAATGTCAAGGTAAAACATATATTCGGGCTGGATCTGCCTTTGTTTCGTGAAAGTGTAATTTCCCGCAGGATGGCGGCTGCAGCGCTTCGGGATAAGGCTTACTATGAAGAAATGAACCGGGAAATGTGCAGAGTGAAGACATGGTTTATGGATACGCTCAACCGGGTTCCCGGAATTCGGGTTTTTCAGTCGGACAGTAATTTCGTGGCGGTGAGAGTGGAGAATAAAGATCTGCGCGACCTGCGGGATGTACTGCGGGAAAACAATCTGTTGATCAGGCTTTTTGAGGATCATGGAGAGCCTGTGGCCAGAATTGCGATCGGGTTGAGGGAGGAGATGGAGAAGACAGCCGGGATCATAGAAGCATTTGTGAAAGGGGTGAAGGAAAAAGAGATATGCTGAAAGTGTTCGAAGAATTTAAGGACCGATTGGACCGGGTCATGTTAAAGGCATTCGGACATCGGATCGTATTATGGGGGTATGGTTATACCGGACGGTTTCTTTCCTGGTATGCGGAGTATTATCATGGGCTGTCGGTGGATTATATTATTGAGGATAACCTGCCGGCCAGTATACCCTATGAGTTCCCGATCTTCCGTTCCTCACTTTTTGATTTTGATTATAAAGACGTGAAGGATGCGGTCGTGTGGCTGGCAGTTCCCGAAGATGCCGGCGTTCGCAGTAAGTTGTCAGGAGCGGGGTTTCTTAAGGATGAAACGTATTATGGTTTTTTGGATTTGATCTACGGAACGCAGTACCGGTATTGTATTGCAGAACAAAGAGAAGAAACGGGGCAGATATTTCAGAAGCGAAAAACAGGCTGCAGAGATGTGCAGTTTATGGAGTGGCTGGAGTATCGTTATGGCTGCGATCTGGTCACGGCTGTTGACAGTTCAAATCTGAGCGCGGAAGGGACGCGCTCCTATAAGATAACAACGCAGAAGGAAATATTTCCCATTTTGGACAGATGTCATTGTATACCGCAGGAGAAGGATGCGATCTTTGATTTCGGCTGTGGAAAAGGCGGCGCCATGCTCACCTTTCTGGACTATGGGTTCAGGAAAGCGGGCGGTGTGGAGTTTGAAAAGGCTCTTTACGATATCATGATATCTAATTTTGATAAGCTGGGACTCAACACCTCCAAAAAGTCTGCGGGGGGGTGAATGCAAATACGAAGTTGCATGCATACATGGGGATGCCAGAGAATGTCGGGAAGTTTTGGATGACTATAATTGGTTCTACTATTTTGATCCGTTTGCAGGAGAGGTTTTTGCGCAGACGGTGAGAAATATCTGTGACAGCTTTAAAAGAAAACCGAGACAGATCCATATCATCAACATCAATCCGGCGTTTCATGATGAGATCATACGAAGCGGCCTTTTTGTGCTCACCAACCAGTTCTGTGTTGCTATGCGGCAGAGAGTGGTGGATATTTTCGTGACGAAGAAAGTATGGGACGATGAAAGCATTTGAGGAATCAGGAGAAGATAAAATGAGCTGTGAACAGATAAAGCTCTCTGTTATCGTTCCGGTTTATAACGTTGAACCGTATATAAGAAGATGTCTTGACAGTATTCTTGCACAGACTTATGAAAATCTGGAAATTATCCTTGTTGACGACGGATCTACGGACAGAAGCGGGGAAATCTGCGATGCGTATCAGGCGAAAGACGGCAGAATTCAGGTGATCCATAAGAAGAACGGCGGAATTGTCAGTGCGAGAACGGCCGGTGTATTATGTGCCACGGGAGAGTATACGACGTTTGCGGATTCGGATGACTGGGTTGAGGAAAAAGCCTGTGAGGCAATGGTTAACACACTGAAAAGATACCGTCCGGATGTGCTGGTGCTTGGATATAAGAAGGAGTTTGCAGGGTTTACGGAAGAATACCGGCAGAAACTTGGGGAAGGGTTCTACCGGAAGGATGCGTTCTGGGAAGCCTTTAACAGATGTGTGAGGGAAAAGCCCTTCTTTACCCAGCCGGTGGATATGATCTTGTGGAATAAGGCGATCAGAACGGAGTTGTGCAGAAAATATCAGGCCGGATGTATGGAAGAGCTTGGAGATAATGGAGATGATGACGGCGTTGTATTTCCCTGTCTTTTGGAGCTGGAGAATATCTTCATTTCTGCAGAATGCTTTTATCATTACTGTGTGAGAAAAAAGTCGGTGTCGTGGGAGCCTGTGAATGACAGTTATGACAGTTGTCTGTTACTTGCCGGACAGTTGATCACGGCCTGTGCAGGGTATGGAAACCGTGTTGGAATGGACAGGAATTTTCTGCTGTATAAGCTGTTCTATCATCTGTTACTGGTAGTTCCGGATCGATTTATTGATGAGGACGGATGTGTGCTTTATCCGCGGATGGAGGCGGGGAGCAATATTATTGTCTATGGGAAGGGCGTATTTGCAGGCAGATTGACGGAGCAGATCCGGCGGCTGCGTTGCTGTAATATAGTGGACAGGATCGACCGGGCGGATGTGCACAGACTGGACAGAATAGAGGAAAGGCAGTATGACTATGTGGTCATTGCGATCTTCGATTCCCTGATCGTCTCTTCCACGACGGAATTGCTCAAACAACATGGCGTTGCACCGGATAAAATACTTTGTATGGAAAAAGAGGATTTGACATGGGAAAGACTTCCGCAGGAAGTCCGGAGCATGATGAAGGAGATTTGGAGCTGAGAAGTTATGGGTGGAGGAAACGGCAGAATCGTAATCTGGGGAGTTACCCCTCTGGGGAAATATCTGGCGGATAATATCGTGCATAAGAATAGAAAAAGGAAGCCACTGGCGTTTGTGGACAATGATCCGAAATTAAGTCACACATGTATTTGTGATATTCCGGTCATATCGTGCGATGATCTGGGCATGATGGCAGACTTAAAGGAGATCATCGTTTTGCTTGCAGTCAGAAATGCCAGGCATATATTTGAGATACTGGAACAGTTAGAACGGATTCCGGCAGGCAGGGTGGGAATCGTAAGGCATGAAGTTATGCTTTCGGGTACGGGGATAGATCCGTGGAGCTCAGATGACAGAATTCTTTGGATTGCTCCCGGAAAAAAGACAAACCGGATCATACCTTATATAGAAGTAAATCTTACGGATGCGTGCAATCTGAAATGCAGGGGATGTACGCACTTTTCGAGTTTGTATGAGGAAGACAGTATCTATCCGTTGAATGCGTATGAAAGAGATTTGTTGAAACTGCGGCATATCGGACGGATCTTCCGACTGCGGTTATTGGGCGGAGAGCCGTTCTTGGTAAAAAATCTGGATGAGTATATCAAAGCGGCAAGAACCATTTTTGGGGAATCGACCATTGAAATTGTCACAAACGGTCTTCTGTTGACAAAGGCGGACGGGAAAATAATGTCCTCGATCAAAGAAAATGATATCTGTATCTCGATCTCTTTATATCCGCCCACTTACAAAATAAAAGAAGAAATCGCGCGCTGTCTGGATTCCTGCGCTGTCCTGTATTATTTTGATACAGGAAACGGGGAGAAAGAAATAACAGAGTTTTACAGAAATCTGACATTACACAGGATACATGATGCGGAAGTTTCCGGGCAGGCCTGTTCATCGGCATCGTGTACTTTTTTAAGAAACGGAAGATTATATAAATGTCCTTTTGATGGTCTGATCAATGATTTCTATGAATATTACCAAATTGACAGAAAACATGAAAGCGGTATCGATCTTACACAGGACGGGGATGTTTTGTATGAAAGATTGAAGGAGTATGCACTGAAACCGACAGAATTTTGCGGATACTGTGCTGAGAAGCCGGAGAGGATTCCCTGGTCGGTTAAGGCAGACCCTGCTCTTTGCGACTGGCTGTATCAAAACGGCAGATAAGGATAGTTCGGAGACAGGTGAAAATGAAATTTTCGATCATTACAGTGTGTTATAACAGTGTGAAAACAATAGAACAGACAATTCAGAGTGTGCTGCGGCAGGATTACGATGAGCTGGAATACATTATTGTTGACGGCGGTTCCACAGACGGTACGACTGCTGTGATAGAGCAATATAGAAAGAAGATATCCGTATATATAAGTGAGCCTGACCGGGGGTTATATGATGCGATGAATAAAGGAATCAACAGGGCTTCCGGTGATGTGGTCGCGTTCCTGAACAGTGATGACTGGTATGAGAGGGGGACGCTGGAAAAGGTCAGAGAATACTTTGACCATAACGAGGTTGATATTGTAAGTGGGAATATGTATATGTGGACGGACAGAGTCTGCAGCAGATACGGTGTGGACAGAAAAAACAGGGAAAATGTTTTTTTTGAGTCAATATATCCGCAGCCGGCATTATTTGTGAAGAGAGAATTGTATTTGCGGTTTGGCGGCTTTGATCTGACTTATAAGGTGGCGGCGGACACCAAATGGATCATGAATGCTTATGTCAACGGGGCAGAGATCTTATGTGTGGACGATTGTTTTACTTATTTTCGATATGGCGGTATCAGTACGGTGAGAGAATATGAAGCGTTAGAAGAGCAGTACAGGGCGGCGCTGGCATGTTTGCAGGGCAAAGGATTGAAGCAGCTGGAAGGAAAGATAAATGCATTCTATACTTCGGAATGCCGGAAAATGAGGAAGGTGAAAGAAAAAGAAGCCTTCAGGAACGCCATGGAAGACAGAAAGGCAGAAGTCAGGGCACTGTTTGATCAGGATACAGAATATTACATATGGGGAGCGGGGATGAGGGGAGCGTTATGTCTGGACATATTTGAAACACTGGGCCTTCCCGTGGCGGGATTTATAGATTCCTGTGCGGCGCAGAAAAAAGTCACGGGGTATCCGGTAATCTTCCCGGAGGAGATCAGTTCTGATTACAGGATATGTATTACGCCTAAAAATCATGAAAAGGAGATCATGGATCAATTAAAGAATATGGGAATTTCGGAAGACAGATATTTTACATATTTCGATATGTTTGAAAGCATAGCAAAACTGGGGAAATAGAAATCTGATCATCTGATCGGAAAGGTGGGACAAGGACGTGCATTTGGTCATTTTAGCAGCTGAATTGGCAACGGCTGGAAATTCATGCGGCGGCTCGGCGAGCTTTACGGCCAATTTAGCAAGGATCTTTAGAAGAAACGGACATCGGGTCACGATCGTTGTGATCACGACGAAGAAAGAAGAGATTGTATTTGACACGGATATTGCGGTAAGAAGCGCTTATGTAGAGAAAGCGTTGTGGGATGACTACAACAGGATTGCAGCGGTGACTGCTGCTGTCACGGGGGAAGCACAGGATGAGATCAGAAAGTATATGGTCAATATCCATAAAAGCGAACTCGCGAAAAAGATGATCAGGGAAATAGACCGGGAAGACAAAATTGATATGATCCATGCCAGTAATCTGTGCGGGCTTCCCCTTGGATTAGAGGATGACATACCTTATGTGGTGAGAATATCGAGTTATTATAACATGTGCGATAACGCAGAACTGCCGGAAGGCACAGTGGATTATGACAAATGCCCGATGACGATCAAGGACAGGCTGGAAGTCTATATGCTGCAAAAAGCGAAATATATCATTTCCCCCAGTCATCTGTTGGCCGGGATCGGCAGATTGCAACTGGGAATAGAGGCGACAGTCATGGAAAGTCCCTTCCTTTTAGACAGGGAGCACTGGGATTACAGCGTATATGATTCTTTGGTAAAAGGAAAGAAGTATCTGCTGCATTACGGAAGAATGGCTTATGCCAAGGGAACCCATATTGTTGCACAGACGGTGAAGCATATTTTGAAAAAATATCCGGACAGACTGGTCGTGCTTGCGGGACGTGACAGTGAAATGAGATCTGCTGAAGGCGGGAGCATAAAAGGACATGAACTGGTTGAGAAATCAGCGCAGGAGTATGCGGACCGCGTTATCTATACAGGCTGTCTGGCGAGAGAACAATTATATCCGCTGATACAGCATGCGGAGGTGTGCCTGCTCCCTTCCCGTCTGGAAAATCTTTCCAATGCCTGTATCGAGGCGATGGCGATGGGAAAGATCGTTATCGGTACCAACGGGGCAAGTTTTGAACAATTAATTGATGACAGGATAAGCGGATATTTGTGTGAGAGGGATGATCCGGATTCCTTTATGCGGGCAGTGGAAGAAGCGCTGACGATGGGGGAGGCGGCCAGAAGGCGGATGGGGTCGAGAGCAGTGGAGCGGACCAGACGGCTGGCGCCGGAGGTGATCTATGAAGAATATCATGCATTTTATCGGAAAGTGATCAGGGAATGGCGGCAGAAGAATACTTTAAAGAACGGGGAGGAACTGGAATGGTCATAAATTCTTACAGCCGGTTTTTGCAGACAATACAGGACAGATCGATCGTGATTTTTGGTGCAGGGAAAATTTTTAACAGCTGCAAATATATTCTGGAAGAAAAACCGTTAAGAGATAAAATTCTGGCAGTGGTTGATAATGATACGAGAAAGCATGGAACGGAAATAAATGTGCAGGGAAAATGTTTTTCGGTCATAAATTTTGAAGAGCTGACCGATGTCTGCACCGGTCGTGCATTTCTGATCCTTGTAACGACAGCCTGTTTTGATGAAATACAAAGGCAGATAAGTGGCTGTGAGAAATTACGTGATATAGAAGTTTTGGATGCCAGAGATGTGCTGCAGAAAAGAGAGAGCTATCTGGCGTCCTATTCCAATATTTTTCCGGGTATGCGTACAGAAACAGGGGAAAACGGAGAAAACATGTCGATTTCCGTGCTGACACACAACCGGGTGGAGCTGACTGTGAAGCTGCTCGAATCCATACAGCAATTTATGCCGCAGTTCAAGGGAGAAGTGTTGATCGGTGACAATGGCTCTGATGAAAAGGAACGGACTGCTTTAGAAGACACTTTGAAACATATGCGGTTCGACTACAGGTTATTGAAGTTTGACAGGCATTACCCGATCACGGCCGGCAAAAACAAACTACATCGGGAATGCAGGAAAAAGTGGATCTTACAGCTTGACAATGACGTCTATTTCACAGGTAATCCGATTCAAAAGATCAATGAAGATATAAGTGCGCTCGGCTGCAGGTTGTGGGGGCTTCCTTACTATGATGCATGGACGGGGAAAGTTGCCAATTATGGCAGTAATCTGGAAATCAGGCTGGATGAAAACGGAGAAAAATATCTCGTGTGCCGGCTGGATCTGCCGTTTTGTGAAAAAGAAGCGCAGTGGCCGCCTATACTGTGCACCTATTCTTCGGGGGCGGCGACTTTGATGGAGAAAGACTTTTTTATGGAAATGGGGATGTATGATGAGAACCTCTTTATGCACCAGGATGTGGAATTTTTATACCGTGCAAACCTGCGCGGCTATAAGATTGGAAACATAGGAATGAACTGTCTTGTACATGACCATAAACAGATTGACAGTGAGTCGGGCAGGAGATACGAGGCGATAAGATTTGATGAAGAAAGACTTAAAAAAAGCAGGCAGTATCTGAAAGAAAAATATGGACTTGGCAGCCGGCTGTAATTTGAGGCAGGATATACAGTCTTTTGTGTGGACAAAGCTGCAGTTTAGCGTGGAAAGAGGATGGGAATGAAAAAAGTATCCGTTATCATGCCGCTGTATAATGCGGAAAAATATATGACAGAGGCAATAGAGGGTATCCTGAACCAGACGTATGGGGATTTTGAGTTGTTATGTATAGATGATCACTCAACAGATAATACGGCGGGAATCTTGAATGATATTGCCCAAAAAGAGCAACGGATCCGGATATTGACAAACGGGCAGCGGTTGGGAGCGGGTGAGTCGCGGAACAGAGGATTAAGAGAGGCAGCAGGCAAATATGTCGTTTTTCTGGATGGAGACGATATTTTTCATGAAAAGCTGCTGGAGACGACCTGTGAAGCAATGGAACGCTGTGAGGCAGACGTTGTGCTGTTTGATGCTGCCAGGCATGTGGCAGGTGAGGATATCCATATAAGAAAAGCAACGGAATATACACAGGAGTTTGTGGAGCGATATTGCATAAAAACGTTCTGTATTCACGATTTTCCGACAGGAGAATTTCCTCTTGGGTCGGATGCGATCGGCGATAAAATGTTCTTAAAAAGTTTTATTATGGACAATCGACTGCAGTTTCAGGATCTGGCATCCTCAAATGATGTTTATTTTGTAAGAATGGCTTTGTACTGCGCCGCGAAGATAATATGGGCACGAAGCGATGAAATGCTGCTCTATACGCGAGAGCATTCGGAACCGTCCAGAATATCAAATAACAGAGATCCGATGTGCGCCTATTACGCGTGGGAAAAACTGGCACGGGAATTGTCCGGAAGGAATATGCTGGAAGATCTGCAGCAGCATTTTTACAGCACATTTGCAGGAGCTGTGGCTGACCGGATTCAAAGGGAACGAAGCGTGGAGCGGCGAGAAGATTTTTACAGATTTCTGCAAAGAGAAGGCATCGGAAAGTGCATGGCATATTCAACGGTATACCGTGATAAAATAGATGCTTACACATTATATATTTTAGACGGTATACAGAAAAATCCATGTGAGAGCGGCTGGATTTTTTCCATGGATTCCTGTTTTCAGTTTTATTTGAGGAAAAACGGAGAAAAAATCTGTCGGTTTCTGCAGGAATTGCCATTGCAGGAGAAAAAGACAATACTGTGGGGTGCAGGACACGATGGAACAGCGCTGTTGGAATATCTGGACGGGCATTCCATAAGGCTGTCCGGGGTTGTTGACTGCAGCACAGAGAAGCAGGGGACTGTTGTCTGGGGGTATGAAATAACCGCCCCGGATTTCTTTGAACAGGAAGCGGATCATATTCTTGTCACCTCGAAGCGGTTAGAGCAGGAGGTAAGCGGGATGGTAAAGCATACAAAGGCTGTGGTGGTAAATCTTCTTACGGTATTGCTTTAGAAGGAGACGGATGCATGAGGATCATTGTTTCGCTTACATCTTATCCGCCGAGGATAAATGGTGTACATAAGGTAGTCGAGAGCCTGTACCGGCAGTCTGTGAAAGCGGATGAAATCGTGCTGTATTTAAGTCTGGAAGAATTCCCCGGAGCAGAAGAGGATCTTCCGGCGACACTCAGGGCACTGATCGGGAAAGGCGGGTTCCGGGTGGCCTGGGTGCATGGAAACCTGAAATCCCACAAGAAATATTATTATGCATTGCAGGAATATAGAGATGCCGTTGTGATTACGGTGGATGATGACACAATGTATGCAAAGACCATGATCGGCGAACTGGTTGCAGGTCATAAGCGGTTCCCCGGTGCGGTATCGGCGAGAAATGTAAGGATTATTCTGAAAAAGAATCAGACGTTGGAACCGTACCGAAGGTGGGAAAGAGAAGACTGTCTGGAAGATCAGCCGAGAATGGATCTATGTGCCATCGGTAACGGCGGCATCTGCTATCCAGCGGTGCACCATGAGCGCTGGTTTGATCAGGAGATGATCATGAAGACGGCGCGGGATCAGGATGACCTTTGGCTGAAATACAATCAGATCATGGATGACATTCCGGTTGTTTACACGAAGCCTTCTCAAAAAGATATCACGATAGAAGATTCACAGCGCAGCAGTCTGGCGGCCGACAATCTGCGTGGAACGGGAAATGACCGGTGTATTGCCGCACTGTCAGCGTTGTGCAGGCAGCAGGATGCAGGACGCTGTCAGAAATGGTTCCGGAATCTGCTGACATGGGAGGCATATACGACTGCAAAAAAGAGATACTATGCGGGAATCTATGGAGCTGTACTGGACGGGGTCGGAAATCTGCCGGTTTATTTTTATGGGGCAGGGGAAATCGCGCGTTATTTTTTATGGATTCTGGCAGATTTGGGATTGACGGAAAGACTGGAGGCGATTCTGGTCACAGACAGGTCGGGGAATCCTGCCCGCCTGTACGGTCTGCCGGTGCGGGCATTATCAGAACTGGAAGCCGGCCGGGCGTTTGGGGTGATCTTAGGCGTGAGCGAGACAAAGAAAAAGGAAATCATGGATGGACTGGCAGAGTATCATTACAAAACTGTGGAATTGGATCTGCAGGTGATCAGCCGTTACTATCCGGAGTGTTTTTTTACTGCCAGAGAAAATATGACATCTGTATATGAATCAGTGGCAATTTCGGATCTGCCGAATATGGCCTACCATCATTTTATGAGCTGTGAGAATGAAGTGTTGTATCTGATGGAAGAAGGTAAGCTGGCAGGCGTTCTGTCTATTGGGGATCTGGAACGTTTTTATAAGAAACAGGAAGACAGACTTACGATCAATCAAAACTTTACCGCATTAAGTACGGTTGATTATGACAAAGCAGCTGCATTCTTTGAGAGTTCGCTGACCATCAACGAGATACCGGTTGTGACACAGCAGGGAGAGTTTCTGGGCGTTATTAAAAAAGAAAAGAAACCGTTTCTCCGAAAGCGGCAGCGGCGGATGCTGAGAGCGGCCAGACTGGGAGAATACAGGTGGCGGCGGGAAGAAGTGAAACGTTTTGTAAAGGAAACGAAAGCTGATGTTTTTCTTTATATTTTTTCCCAGGAAAAAGTCATGCAGCAGTTAAGCGGGACGGAGCGGCAGAAGATCATGAGGCATGCCTCTAAAATGGACGGAAATTCAAAATGGAGTATTCTGTCGGATCAGGAGTGGGAGACCTTTTTAGGATCAGGAGAGAAGAATGTTGTTGCTGCCCTGAGGAAAGAAAGAGAGTCTTGTCAGCCGGTGTTTACAAACGGCAGAACTGTATTCCCGGACATGGAGGGGGATTACTGCACAATTCGAAACGGGTATCGCAGTACGCCGAATCTTCCACCTGCAGCGGACAGAAGAATTTTTATGTTTGGACCATGTTTTGTATTTGGTGCATATTGCAGAGATGACCAGACAATAGAAGCGTATTTGCAGGATTTACTGAACAGGGACGGTCATACGTTCTGGAAGGTTTTAAACAGAGGATTGTGCAGTGGGGAATTGTGCTATGATCAGATGTTTATGGAGGAATTATCGAGAGACGATATTGTGATCATTATAGGGACGGAACGGTATATTCCAAAAGAGACGGGAGGCGCAGTGGCTTTTCAGGGTGACTTGTCAGAGGTTTTTTTGACGATACCGCATTTATCGGATTGTGTGCTGGACAGCATTTTACATTGTAACTATATGGTAAATGAAAAGCTGGCGCAGAGAATTTATGCGGATATCTGTTCAACGGGAATCCTGGAAAAGCCAGGAAAGCCTGGTTTACCGGAAAAAATACAGGAGTATTATATTAACTGGTCAATACGGGAATATTTTATGGAATATTTTCAGCGGTATGGGCTGTGTCAGATGCCAGGTAACAGGAAGACAGGCGCGATCATCATGAACTGCAATCCCTTTACGAAGGGACATAGATACCTGATAGAACAGGCCATGAAAATGGTAGATAAATTATATATTTTCGTCGTAGAAGAGGACAGATCCTGTTTTAAGTTTCAGGACAGACTGCGGATGGTCGAACAGGGTGTTTCGGATTTGTTGGGGGATATTGTGGTCATACCATCGGGCAGATATATGATATCTCTTGAAACTTTTGCACAGTATTTTGATAAGGAGCAGGTTCAGACGGTAGATTCTATGGATTATGATGTGTATATTTTCGGGGAAATTGTCGCGGCGGAATTAGGGATTGGATATCGTTTCGTAGGAGAGGAACCTTTTGACGAAGTGACAAGGGCATATAATGAGACGATGAAGAGGATTCTGCCGGATTTTGGTGTTGAAGTGATCGAATTTCCAAGAGCTGCATTTGACGAAAAGGAGATGATCAGTGCGACCAGGGTGAGAAAGGCAATACAGGAGGAAGATATGGAGATGCTTGAAAAATTGTGTCCACAGAGTACGATTGCATACTTAAAAGAGCATTTTATGCAGTTTGTGAAATAACACGGGACGGACGAAAAGATGTACCTTGACAATTTCATACTTTACATCAGATTGGATGTGTGTTACGCTGTTGATAGAAACACGAAGATTCGTTATGTGGAGAAGAGGATATGCGCTATAAACCACTGCCCATAGGGGTTGACGATTTTAGGAAACTGATCGAGCATGGATATTATTATGTTGATAAGACGGCCTTTATTCGGGATTTGATCGACAGGAAAGGGGAGGTCAATCTTTTCACACGTCCCAGACGCTTTGGTAAGACATTGAATATGAGTATGCTGCGGTATTTTCTTGAAGACATGCATACGATAAAAGGCGAACCCATGGATAACAGGGGACTTTTTGAAGGCCTGAACATCATGCAGGCCGGGGAAAGCTATCTGTCGCATATGGGAGCGTATCCGGTGATCACACTGACGCTGAAAGCAGGCAGGCAGTCTACCTTCGCGAGTGCATACAGACAGATCACCATGCAGATAGGCATGGAGTTTGAACGGCACAGCTATGTGCTGGATTCGGATCTGCCGGATGAGATGAAGGAGCGGTATAAGAGTATTCTGAGCGGCCATGCGGATATGGATATTTTTAAAGGTTCGCTGCAGTTTCTTTCACACTGTCTTTCTTACTATTATGGAAAAAGAGCTGTCCTGCTGATCGACGAATATGATGTGCCGTTGGAAAATGCTTTTCTGTGTGGATTTTATGACGAGATGATCGATTTTATCCGGGCGCTTTTTGAGACTGTGCTGAAAACAAATGCCGGTCTGGAGTTTGCAGTCATTTCAGGATGTCTCAGGATCAGCAAGGAGAGTATTTTTACCGGGTTGAATAATTTAGAAGTTATTTCGATTTTAAATGACAGCTATCATGAATACTTTGGATTTACAGACTGCGAAGTCAGGAAAATGTGTGATGATTTTGCTCTTTCTGAAAAATATGAGACGGTGAAAGCGTGGTACAACGGATATCTGTTCGGAAATACAAATGTCTACAATCCGTGGAGTGTAGTCAGATATATTAAGGATTTACAGGCGAACGAAAACTGTTATCCGGTTGCGTACTGGGCCAACACTTCATCAAACAGTATTGTGCGGGAGCTGATCGAGTTGGCGGATGAAAGCGTAAAAGCGGAGATTGAACAGCTGATCGATGGCGGTGTGATCGAAAAGCCCATTCATGAAGATATTACCTATGCTGAGGTGTATGAAAGCATGGACAATCTGTGGAATTTCATGTTCTTCACAGGTTATTTCCGGAAGGTCAGTGAGCGGATCTGTGAAAATGACATCCGGTATCTGACATTTCGGATTCCTAACAGGGAAGTGCGCTATATTTTCTATACTAAGGTGAGTGCATGGTTTCAGGCGAAAATAAAGCAGCGTGATATGAGCAGGCTTCACAACGCCTTGCTACAAAAGGATGTGGAAACATTTGAAGCAGAACTGAATGATATTATGCTGGAGACCATCAGCTCCATGGAGGAGCATGAGAATTACTATCATGGACTGGTCGCCGGTCTGCTCACCGGGATCAAAGGGTATATCACCAAGTCCAATCGGGAGTCCGGCAAGGGCAGATGTGATCTTTTCGTGAAACCGGTATCGAGACGGAAGGAGGCTTTTATCATAGAATTTAAAGTGACAAAGAAGCTGGGCGAACTGGAGGCAAAGGCGGATGAAGCACTGGAGCAGATCGAGGAGCGGCATTATGAAAAGGAGCTGCTCGATGATAACTACAGTGTGATCAGCCGATACGGCATTGCGTTTTGCGGCAAGGAATGTATGGTCAGGCTGGCGGAGCAGTAAAAGACCCAGCAGCAGGCTGACGGGGCATCAAAATTCCAGCGCAGCAAGCTGCGGAGTATTTGACCCTCGCGGCAGTCGCTAAATATTCACGCACACCTGCTGTGCAGCATGAATCCTGATGGAAACGAATATGAAATAAAATGCGGAAAAACTGGTGTAAAGTATGAAAATGTCACACTTTACATCAGTTTTTTGGTTTTTTGGTTACTTATGAATTTTCATATTTAGACAGGGGAGACTGGATATTCATGGATATGATACAGGAAGCGATGGCCCATAATAAGCATATTTCAGATTATAAATTTGACGGGGAACAGACATGGGCCGCATTCCGAAACAAGGCGGCCGGAAGAGACGTCTATCTCTATGGACTGGGAAACGCCGCCGGTTACTTTATAGAAAAATACGGTGATAAGGTAAAACTCTGTGGAGCGATCGACAGCTATATCGGTCTGCAGGGATTTTGTCTGGGGGACTATCTGCCGGAAGCAGTGGATACAGCCTGTGAACGGATTCCGATTTATGATGCCGGTATTCTTCCATCGCTTGATCCGGAGAAAACGATTATTTTGATCACTGCCGTCAATGCGTATGAAGAGATTGCACGGGAAATGGCGTCTTATCGTCTGCAATGTTTTGTCCTGCTTTTGATGGAAGCCGATGCGAGAATCCGTTTTCAAGATGAAGATGCCCGAGCGTATGACGGAAAGCAGATTGACAGAAAGCAGATTGGAAAGCACACCGCAAAACATAACGCAAAGCACACCGCAAAATGTACCGGAGAACAGACGGATCTGCAGGAGCAGAGAAACGCATATGCAGATAAATGCTGCAGTCTGCCCATTGCGGAAAATAAAATTGTATGCATGATCGGCAGGTATGGCGGCCATGCAAGATACATAACGAAGGAGCTGATCAGGCAAAGCGGTATCGGAGAAAGGAATGCCAACAAGGCCGGCAGTGGAAAAGCCGGTGACAGGAAAGCCGACAGCAACCGTCGAGTTGATCTGGATATCGTCTGGCTGGTGGAGGATCTGCGGATCAAAGTACCCGAAGGGGTACGGCCGGTCCTGATCGGGAATTGGAAGAAATATATTTACGAGATGGAAACAGCCGGCATCTGGGTGTTTGATATTCTTGTGCCGGCATTTATACGGAAGCGGGAAGGGCAGATTTATATTCAGACCAAGCACTGGCCGAGTATAACGTTGAAGAAATTCTTTCTGGACGACCCATCGACAACAAATACAGAACACGCACGACAACTGGTGCGGCAGAACGGCAAGATCGCGGATTACTTCTTTGTGGGAAGCGATTTTGACCTGCAGACATGCAAAAGCGGGTTTGCCTGTGAAGGAGCGTTTGTTTTTGTCGGTTCGCCGAGGACGGACGCTTTATTTGCCAGGGGGAATGGTTGCAACATTGATAACGAGAACAGCAGCAATAACGAGAACAGAAGCATTAACGAGAACAGCAGCAAGAACGAGTGCAGCAACGGCAGCGAAGACAACCGGGGCAACAGAACCAACTCTGTCAACCGCAATAAGGTTTATGCCAGATACCACATTGCGGCAGACATCCACACGCTGTTATATGCTCCGACATTTCGCTTCGATCAGGAAAAAAAGCAGAAAAGGACAGTGCAGGGATTAGATTTTACGAAACTTTCAAAACAGCTGGAGCGGCGTTTTGGCGGTCAATGGAAGATTCTGTTCAGAGGGCATCCCTCTCTTTTGCATCTGAAAAACAGAGAAGACAGGGAGCATAACGTCTCGGTGATCGATGTGAGCGGGTACGAGGACAGTCAGGAGCTTGTGGCCGCCTGCGATATGCTTATTTCCGATTATTCGAGTATTCTGTTTGAGGCGGCATTTGTGGGGAAAGCGGCGCTGCTGTTTGCACCTGACAGGGAAGCATATCTGGAAAAGGAGCGGATGTTTTACATAGACTACGATGCGCTGCCGTTTCCGGCGGCACAGACGAACGGGGAATTGGCCGCCGCGATCGAGCGGTTTGATGAGGGTGCCTATCGGAAGAAGACAGCTCTTTTTCTGGAACAGTACGGTGTGCATGAGGACGGTCACGCCAGCGAAAGGGCGGCGGCGTTTCTGTTGTCCCGGCTGGAGCGCCGGCACAGGATTTCCGTCATCATACCTTTCTACAACACGGCCGCTTATCTGCCGCGCTGTATCGAAAGCGTTCTAAACCAGAGCTGCAGGGATCTGGAGATCATTCTGGTGGACGATGGCTCTACGGACGATTCGCTGCAGATCTGTGAAGCCTATGCGAAGAAAGATTCCCGTATCGTTCTCATCAGTCAGGAAAACCGCGGGAATACTGCGGCGAGGAAAGCCGGGATAAAAGCCTGTAGAGGAGAGTATGTGATGTTCGTGGATTCCGATGACTGGATCGGAACCGATCTGGCCGCCCTGCTGTATGAGCAGGCGGAGAAGCATTGTGCGGATCTGGTCGTTTCCAATGTGTTGAAGATCCGGGCAGGCGGACGGGAGGAAGAGCGGAGAAACCTGATCGCTCCGGGGGTTTATACCAACCCCGGGGATGCGGTGAAGAAGCTGTTTTTTGATTATGAAGACTGCCGGTACGGCATTTTGCCCTATCTGTTTGCCAAATTGTACCGGAGAGAGCTGGCAGTCCGTTCCATGGAAAAGATTGACGACAGGATCCAATACGATGAGGACCGGGCGCTGGTGTGGACCTGTCTTATGCAGGATATCACGGCGGTCTTTGTTGACAGCAGGGCGTATTATTACTGTCAGCGGGCCGAAGGGCTGGTGCGCGCCAGAGACGAGCTGTATCTGGCGAAGATCAACTATTTCTACTGCTATATGCGCAGGCTGTTTGCACAGGAGGACAGGATCTTGAGAAAGCAGCTGGAACGGTATGTGGCCTGGAACGTGCAGATTGCGTTTCAGTGGAAGCTGGGCATGGGGGAAGGTGCTTTGCCGAAAGCGCAGGGAAACGGCGGGGAGAGCAGGCAGGATGACCACAGAAAGTCATCAGATTCCCGAAAGCGGCCGGTATCCGGGAGCGAAATGAATGCTGCCGGCGTCCCGGATCCGGCAGGACACAATGTCAAAGTATCGGTGATCATCCCTTCTCTCAATGCCGTCGGCCAGATCAGGGAGTGCCTTGACAGCGTCAGGAGACAGACGCTGCCGGAGCTGGAGATTCTCTGTGTGGATGCCGGTTCGACGGACGGGACGGCTGCGATCCTGGAGGAATATGCTGCGCTGGATAACCGGATCCGTTATCTGCAGTCGGAGCGGAAGAGCTACGGTTTCCAGATGAACGCAGGGATAGAGGCGGCAGGCGGGGAGTACATAGGCATTGTGGAGCCGGATGATTACGTCGCGGAGGATATGTTTGAGAAACTGTACGATGCCGCCCACGGCAACCGTCTGGATTATGTGAAATCCAATTTTTATAAGTTCGTGGATTACCGGGGCCGGCGTCATTACCGGAAGTGGGAGCGAAGCTACTGGGGACAGGACGGCGATATTTTCGGACGGGTGATCCTGTTAAAAGAAACGCCCCGGGCGCTGGTCTACGGTGACCACGGCAATATCTGGTCGGGCATCTACCGGCGGGAATTTGTGCTGGGGCGAAAGATCCGGTTTCATGAGACGCCCGGGGCTTCCTATCAGGATACGGGATTTGCCCTGTTGTGTTCGCTGGAAGCGGAGCGGGTGATGTTCGTGGAAGACTGTTTTTACCGCTACAGGCAGGGCGGCACGGGAGCGTCGGTGCGGTCGCAGGACAAGCACAGCGTGATCATTGCCGAATATGCATGGATCTGGGAGCAGATGAAAAGCAGAGGGTTTACGGACGAAGTATGCCGCAGCTTCTATATGGCGATGAAATTCCACTCCTATCTGTGGAATTACAACAGACTGCGGCCGGAAGGCAGGAGACGGTTTCTGGCAGGCCTTGTGCAGGATGAAATGCTGGAATTTCGGGAGGAAGTTCTGTCGTTTCGGATTCCTGAAAAGAACAGGATGCTGCGATTATGGCGGGGGAACCAGACACAGGAAGATATTTTTAACGAGGCGGAAGAGAGAAGAAGAAACGATACGGAGGCATTCCTGCAGCTGGTGGAAAAGGCGGCACAGATCGTGGTGGTCTGTGCGGGAGCGCGGGGCAGGGCCCTTTTGAAGCTGTGCGGAAAGCTGGGGACAGGAAATATCCGTGCCGTCTGTGATAATGCTCCCGCCGTTCAGGGGCAGACCGTGGAGGGCATGGCGGTGATGAGCGTGGAACGAGCAGTCAGGCAGTATCCCAAAGCCTGTTATATGATCGCCAATCAATGTCATGCAGAAGAATTGTCTGCGCAGCTTGCCGGCGCGGGGATCAGCGCAGAGCAGATTTCTGTCTACGGGGAAGGCATCTACGGGGAAGAGGCGGTTATGAAATTTTTATTTTCGTGAGCAGACAGCAGGGTGCGCGCAGAACGGAAATATTGGGGGATGCGTTCGGCACACGCTGCCCCAAATATTCCGCATGGAGGTAACAGGGATGAACGCAGAACAGGATAAGATGCAGTGGATCTACGGGCAGTTATGCGATGAAGAATCCAGATATCTATTTGAAAACAGAAGGAAATATGCCGAGAGCGGTGAGTGGAAATACATTGAAAATATAGTCAGGAGCATACCGCAGTACGCCGACAATGTTTACTATGGCGGCAAGGAACAGGAGCTGTACCGAAAGCTGAGAGCATACGGTAAGAAGATCATTCTTTTCGGCTATGGGTACAGGGCCAAAAGGCTGTACCGGGATCTTTGCGCGGAGCATCTGGATATGGCGTATATTGTTGATTCCGATGAGAAGAAGCAGGGCGCTTTTATAGAGAAAACACCGATTGTTTCTCTGCGGTATGTTGTTGAACGGGAAAACACTGACCAGTGCGTGTTTCTGATCACTTCCTCTTATCATGCGGAAGAGATACGGGCGGAACTGTCAAAATGCGGCTGCAGATACGTAGAGGACGCAAACCTGTACGGCAAGTGTTTCCGGCAGGACCAGTATTTTGACCGCGGCGGATTTCTGGAGTTTGCGGAGCAGGAGGTCTTTGTCGATGGGGGATGTTTTGATTTGGAAACGACACGGATCCTGATGGAGAGACTGGAAGAAGAGGGGAAGAAGTGCCGGAGCGTGTATGCTTTTGAGCCGGACCGGAACAACTATTTGGCCTGTAAAAAGAAGACAGCACATGGCGGCTGGCACAACATAAAGCTGGTCAATGCCGGATTGTGGCATGAACCGGCGGCGTTAACCTGGGAGAATGCGGGAACGGCCGGAGCACATCTGGCAGAAGCGGAGGGAGAAGGCGGCGGCCGGTGTCAGGTGAAAGCGGTTTCTCTGGATTCTGTTGTTGAGAAAAGGGAGCAGGTTACGTTTATCAAGCTGGATGTGGAAGGAGCCGAACTGGAGGCTTTGCAGGGAGCGAAGCGGATCATCACAGAAAACAGGCCGAAACTTGCGGTCTGCCTTTATCATAAGAAGGAAGACTACTGGCGGATTCCTTATTATGTGAAAAACCTGGTGCCGGAGTACAGATTATATATCAGGCACTACAGCAATTATTCGGCGGAAACGGTACTGTATGCCGTTTGAACATATAGTAAACGACATAACAACTTTCTGTTTCCGGCTCTTGCAGAAGCCATATACGGTAGCTCCTGCAAGGCCGAAAACGAAATTTCTAATGTCGTTAACTATACATGCCGGATTCAAAAATAGAAATACGAATAGAAATATGAACAGCAATATGAATAGCAATATGAATGGAAATACAGACAGAAATACAAACAAAAATACAGATCACAACTTTAAGGAAAGTAAGGGAAGAACATTGCACAGAGCAGAGGAAGATAAAATAACCCCGCAGGAACTGATCGCGGAACTGCCCAAAGGGCTGGTCAAGTGGTATCCGTTTATGGCGGATCAGTGTGCGCTTTATATCACCGGGAATACGGAACTTGACCGGGCGGTGGAAGAAGCCCTGCGGGAGAGCGGCATGACGGTGGATTGTATGGAAGCGGAAAACCTCCCTTTGAAGCGGTACGACCACATCATAATCATCACGGCGATGGAACAGACCGGAAACATAGAAGAGGCCACGGAGATTTTGCGAAAAGTAAGGACGCTGTTAAAGGAACATGGCAGGCTGTTTCTGGGGATGAACAATCGTCTGGGAATCCGGTATTTCTGCGGGGACAAAGATCCCTATACGGGGCGGAGTTTTGACGGCGTGGAGGGGTATGTCAGGGCGGAGGCGTCTGCTTTTGACCGCCGGAAAGGCCGCAGTTACGCGAAAGCGGAGATCAGGCAGATGCTCCGGGAAGCCGGGTTTTTGCATTACAGGTTCTATTCGGTATTTCCTGTGCTGGAGAGGCCGCAGATCATGTTCGCCGATGATTTTACGCCGGGGGAGCAGCTGGACATCCGGATTTTTCCGCAGTATCATTGTGCGGATACGGTATTTCTGGAGGAAGAACTGCTGTACGGCGCGCTGCTTGAAAACGGGATGTTCCATCCCATGGCCAACGCATTCTTTATAGAGTGCGCGCTTGACGGCGGGCTTTCCGACGTAAATCAGATCACCGTTTCCATGGACAGGGGGCGGGAGAATGCCATGTTCACCATGATCCGCAAGGATGGTCGTGTGGTAAAAAAGCCTGTCTACAGGGAAGGGCTGCAGAAGGGGAAGGCACTTAAGGAGAATGCGGCTGATCTGGAACGCCATGGTGTGCGGATGGTGCCCATGGAACTGGAAAATGACGCATGTGTCATGCCTTTTATAAAGGAACGCTCGGCCCTTTCCTTTCTGCGGGAGCTGTCCACAAAGGATCAGGAGCGGTTCCTGCAGGAGCTGGACCGGTTCTGGCAGATCATCCTGCATTCCTCGGAGCATACAGCCTATGAGGAGATCGACTGGGAGAATTATGCTCCGGGCTGGGAGGAAAAGACGCCCGACGATCCCTTGAAAGACCAGTGGAAGAAGCTGGCTTTTGGAACGGCGAAGGAGCGGGACAGCATCGGTGTGATCTTGAAAAGGGGCTATATCGACCTGATACCGCTGAATGCTTTTTACGACGGGGAGGATTATCTGTTCTATGATCAGGAGATGTACGTGGAGAATCTGCCGGCGAAGTCGATCCTGCTCAGGACGCTGACCACCCTCTATCTGGGGAACTGGGAGCTGGAGCGCATTCTGCCGGAGGAACGGCTGCGGGAGCGCTATGGACTGAATCAATGCCGGCAGTTATTTTCCGGATTTAACAGCCGCTTTTTAAACGAACTGAGAAATGACAGGACTTTGCGGGCGTATCACAGGGCGGTGCGGAAGAATGCGGGTACGATCCATGCCAACCGCCAGCGCATGAATTATGCGGCACAGGAGTACGACCGGATCTTCCGGGATATTTTTAAGGGAACGCGGAACCGCAGGCTCTATCTGTTCGGGACGGGACAGTTCGGACGGGCTTTTCTGTCGCAGTTTGGACGGGACTGTGAGATCGCCGGATTCATAGACAATGATCCGGACAAGTGGAATACGCAGATTGGGGGCGTTCCGGTTTATCCGCCGGCAGAGCTTGCGGCGCTGGAAAAGGGGACTTACAAAGTGATCATCTGTATCAAGAATCACCGGGCCGTTATGGAGCAGTTAACGGGAATGGGCATCAACAATTTCAGCGTTTATGATGTCAATCTGGCGTATGTGAGGCCGGTGCCGAGAGACAGGGAGAAGCCCGGGGAGAGCGGGAAGAAAAAGTATCATGTGGGGTATGTGGCAGGGGTGTTTGACCTTTTTCATATAGGGCATCTGAATCTGCTCAGGCGCGCCAAAGAGCAGTGCAGTCATTTGATCGTGGGTGTGGTGACGGACGAAGGGGTGATCAGGAACAAGCATAAGGCCTGTATCGTCCCTTTTGCGGAGCGGATCGAGATCGTGCGTGCCTGCAGATATGTGGATGAGGCGGTGGAAATACCGCTGGAGCAGTATGATACGGATGAAGCGTACAGGAGATATCAGTTTGACGTACAGTTTTCCGGGAGTGATTACGCCGACAGCCCGGCATGGACGGCCAAGCGGGAGTTTCTGCGGCAGAAGGGGGCGGATCTGGTGTTTTTCCCGTATACGCAGTCTACCAGTTCCACGAAGCGCAGGGAGTTGATCGGCAGGAAAGCGGAGGAGTGAGAGGGGAGCGATGCAGGTAAGTTTATCAACGAAAAGTATACACGGGGTAACGAGGATCGGCGCTGACCCGGAGGGTGTTTTGGGCGAAAGTGCGCAGGGGATCACGGTGGACGCGGAAACCTTTTATGGCCGGAATGCACTGGAAGGATGCAGCGGAAAAGGGTTTGACGCGGATGCGGCGGCAGCGCGGTTCGGAGCTTTTGTGCGGGACTGCGTCAGGAGCGGTGTGAGGATTCACGCCATGCGTATGCCGCATTTGCGGTGGGATACGAAGCAGACAGATTTACGTGAACTGCTGCTGCGGTTCGGGCGGGAGGGGATCGAAGCCTGCGCCGGGGCGGGCTGTCATTTTGTGGTGATGCAGCCGCTTTTTGCAGGAATTGCCAGAGAGGCGCTGTGGCGGGAGAATCGCCGGTACTATGCGGCGCTTGGACGGATGGCGAAGCGGACAGGCGTTAAGATTCTGCTGGAAAACCAGTGCGGTCATGTGAATGGTCATTTTGTCCGCGGTGTCTGTGCGGATGCCGCTGTGGCGGCGGAGTGGATTGATGCCCTGAATGTAGCGGCGGGAGCGGAGACCTTTGGTTTCTGCCTTGACACGGGGGTCGGCAATCTGTGCAGGCAGGATATGGGGGAGATGGCCGTGACACTGGGAAGCAGGATTAAGGCCGTGCTGGTGCGGGAATGCGACGGGGTGCGGGAGGCCAGCCGGCTTCCTTTTACGGGACGAACGGCGGACGGGCAGGACGCCGACTGGCCGGGCCTGATCCGGGGCTTACGGAAGAGTGCGTTTGACGGTATCCTGATCCTGGATGCCGGCGATACTTTGAGAGGATTTTCCCATCTGCTCCGTCCGCAGGTGCAGTCGCTTGTCTGTGCGGTGGCGGAGTATTTCAGATGGCAGATCGGCATGGAACGGTGCCTCCGGGCGTACCCGTCCAGAGTGCTTTTCGGGGCGGGGAATATGTGCCGGCAGTATCTGGCCCGCTATGGGGAAGCGTTTCCGCCGCTTTTTATCTGCGACAATGACCGGGAGCGCTGGGGGACGGAAGTATGCGGTGTGGAAGTGAGACCGCCGGAAGCATTACGGGAGCTGCCGGAGGACTGCGTGGTCATGATCTGCAATACATTTTATGAGGAGACTGCGGAGCAGCTGCGGGAGCTGGACGTGAGACGGATCGGGGCGTTCAGTGACGAATGTTTGTGATGCGCCAGTTGGCGTTCTGGTGGGAGAAACGGCTGCGTCAGTTTGCGTCTGGATGGGAGAACCGGCTGCGTCAGTCTGCATCTGGTGGGAGGAACGACTGTGGCAGTCTGCATCCGGATGAAATGAAAGGAAGGGAGAGTAAAATGCATAAACTGTCTGTGGGCGTACAGAGCAGGCACATCGTATATGACGAAGATCCAGCAGAGGGGTTTCAGATGCTGCGCCAGTCGGGGTTTACCTGCTGTGATTTCAGCCTCAATGCCTATTTGTCCAATGAGGAATTGTATAAGTATAGAAGAAATGACTTTTTCGATCGGCCGGTTTCCGCGTTGACAACTTTTTTCAGGCGGCACAGGGAAGCGGCCGGGTCGGCCGGCGTTCGGATCAACCAGATGCATATGCCCTACCCCTGTTTCGTGCCGGGTGCACCAAAGGAGATCAACGAGTATCTGGCAAAGGTGGTGGCTCCCAAAAGTATGGAAGTGTGCGCTTTTTTCGACTGCCCGCACATCGTGGTGCACGGGTTTAAACTTGCCGGCCATGTCAGTTCGGAACAGGAGGAGTGGGAGCGGACGGAGGAATTCCTGCAAACGCTTGCCCCCCTGGCGAAGGAACGCGGTATTACGGTCTGTATGGAAAATATCTATACGGACAGCGGAAACCGTATCGTGGAAGGCCCCTGCTGTGACGCCGCAAAAGCCGCCGCCCGCATCGACAGGTTGAATGAGGCGGCCGGGGGAGAGGTGTTTGGATTCTGTTTCGACACGGGACATGCCAATCTGATCGGACTTGATTTCGAGGATTTTATCACCACGCTCGGAAAGCGGATCAAGGCGCTGCACATTCATGATAATGACGGTGTGGCGGATTTACACCAGATACCGTATACTTTTGCCAGAGGCAGGGAGAATCAGGCATCTACGGACTGGGCCGGGTTTCTGGCGGGCTTGACGAAGATCGGATTCGATCAGGTGCTGAGTTTTGAGACGGCTCCGGTGTTGTCGGCATTTCCAGAGCAGATGAAGCGGCCGGCGCTTGCGTTCATCGCGAAGATCGGCGGCTGTTTTGCGGAGGAAATAGAAAAAGGCCGGTGACTAAAGGCAGTGTTCCAACCAGGTTTTCCGGTTACGGAAAATCTGCGTAAATGAGCCTTCGGTACAAGAAGGCAATGCTTGACGGTATGCTTTGAACTATACATTTTGTGAACAGTAACAGCAGACATTTGCTTTTTAAGCATACCTCAGATATAATAATAAAAGCTGTTTTTGCAGGAGGTATTGCAATGGAAATAAGGGTGCTTCGCTATTTTCTTGCTGTTGTTCGCGAAGGAGGAATCAACCGGGCAGCAGAAGTCTTACATATTACCCAG
>ERZ808051.464-NODE-464-length-45024-cov-29.020691_pt1 | contig 45024 bp, 42 predicted proteins | sample MGYA00380199_ERZ808051 | MGnify/ENA primary metagenome ERZ808051 (study PRJEB31490, sample SAMN06133391) | mouse gut metagenome | isolation source: J11 | host: mice | place: China: Chengdu | collected 2015-05 ... | reverse complement strand
AATTAGGGATTAGGAATTAGGGATTAGGAATTAGGGATTAGGAATTAGGGATTAGGAATTAGGGATTAGGAATTAGGAATGAGGAATTTTTGCAAACTGCGGATAAAGAGCGGAGAGATCGGAGATTCCCCGGTCTCTCCACTCTTTTTTCAGGGAAAAGTCCCCCTTTCCTTTCCCGACGGGTTTTTCTCCCCTGAACCGGTACAATGGTGGAAAATTCCGCTTTCAGGAGGGACAGGCTGTGGGACAGATGACATTGGAACGGGCTCGCCGGGGACGGCTGCCGGTCTGGGGCGTTCGCTTTTTCCTGACCGGAGCGCTGGCCGCCGTCCAGACGCCGGCGGGCTTCGCCCCCTTTGCGCTGGGCTGTGTGTCGGCAGCGGGACCGGGGAGCTGCGGCGGGGCCGCCCTGGCAGGGGCCGCCGCCGGCGCGGCGCTGTTTCTGAACTTTACCCAGGCCCTGCCCTTTCTGGCCGTGGCTATTTTGATTCTCACCGCCTCCACCGCCCTTCAGGGCTGGGCTCTGGCGAGGCCCCGGGCCTCGGCTCTCACGGCGGCGGGGCTGTTTCTGGCGGTGAACGGCATCTATGTGATTCAGTCCCTCTCCCCCTGGGCGGACCTGGGGCCCTGTCTGGGGGCGGCGGGACTGACGGGGGCGGCGGCCTGGCTGTTCCGGCCCCTGTTCCGCCGGGGCGAGGGCCGGAATCCGGCGGACGGCCTGCTGGCGCTGCTGGCGGCGCTGCTGCTGGGTCTGGCGGATTTCCAGGTGCTGGGCTTCTCGCCGGGCCGGGGGCTGCTGTGCCTTCTGGCGGTCTGGGCCGCCTATGACCGGGGGCCCGCCGCGGGGACGGCGGCGGCGCTGCTGCTGGGTCTGGCGGCGGACCTCTGCGGACTTCAGGGCGGGTCCTTCACCGCCGCGTGGGGTTTGGCGGGCCTGGCGGCGGGGAGCTTCGCGGGCCGTCGGGCCCTGGCGGCGCTGGCGGCCTTGGCGGCGGTGACGGCGGGGGTTCTGGCCGGAAATGTTCCGGGTCTTCTGCCGGAGACGGCGGCGGCCATGGCTGTCTTCCTGGCGCTGCCCCGTCGGCTGATGGGGGGCAGGAGAACCAGCCGGGAGCCCTTGGACCGGCAGGGGCGGAGCGGCGTCCGTGAAGGGTCCGATTACCAGGAGACCGGGACCCGGCGGCGGGAACAGGGAAGCGTCCTCCGCGGTCTGGAACGGACGGGGGCCTGCGGAACAGCAGAGGACCAGGAGACCGGGACCCGACGGCGGGAACAGCGGAATCCCCTCCGCTGGCCGGGCCGGGGAGAACGGACAGGGGCCCGAAGAACGGCGGAGGAAACGGAGGGGGCGGTCCGCTGGCGAAAGCAGCTGGACCGGGCGGCGGCGGCCCTTCGGGATCTCTATGACAGCCTGGGGCGGGGCGTACCCGCCTCCGGCGACGAAAACCCCGCCATTATCTTCGACCGGGCGGCGGAACGGGTCTGCCGGAGCTGCTCCCTCTGTGAGCTGTGCTGGCAGAGGGAGTATACGGGGACCTTCAACGCCCTGAACGACGCCACGCCCTATCTGCTGGAGCGGGGCCGGGTGCTGGCCAGGGATTTTCCCGTCTATTTCACAGGGCGCTGCATCCATCTGACGGAGTTTATGACCGCCGTCAACGGCGAGCTGTCCGCGTTTCTGCTCCGGCGGCAGTACCGGCGGCAGCTGGAGGAGACCCGGCGCAGCGCCCGGGGCCAGTATGCCCAGCTCTCCGAGCTGCTCACTGCCACCGCCGCCGGGCTGACGGCCCCGGCCTCCGGGCCGGCGGAGGGCGGGATCTGCCGGGTGGGCGCGGTGCTCCGGCCCAGAGAGGGGGAGACCGTCTGCGGGGATACGGTGACCTCCTTCCGTACGGACGGAGGACTGTGGTGCCTGCTGCTGGCCGACGGCATGGGCAGCGGCGAGCCCGCCAGGAAGGAGTCCGCCATGATCTGCCGCCTGCTCCAGCAGTTTCTGGAGGCGGGGGTGGCCCCGGCGGCGGCGCTGAAGACGCTGAATTCCGCCATGGCCCTCCGGGGGACGGAGACCGGCACGTTTACCACCATTGACCTTTGCGTGTACGACCCCGGAGCCGGGGAAGCGGTGTTTTATAAATTCGGCGCGGCCCCCAGCTATCTGAAAAAGGGCGGCGTGGTCCGGCGGATTACCGGCGGCAGCCTGCCGGCGGGGCTCCAGGGGGGAGCGGCCGTCCCGGACGTGACCCGGGCGTCTCTGGACCCCGGCGGCTTTGCCGTGATGATCAGCGACGGCGTGGCGGACCCGGAGGGGGACGAGTGGCTGATGAATCTGCTGGCGGGCTGGTCCGGGGAGGACCCCCAGGTCCTGGCGGGGCTGATTTTGCAGGAGAGCGTCCGCCGGGAAAAGCTGCGGGACGACTGCGGCGTGCAGGTGCTCTACCGGCCGCCGGAGAGCGTCCGGGAGGTCTGAGAATCTGCGTGTATGACCCTTGGCGGCCCCCTTCCGCCGGGGTGCCATCCCTGTTTCGGGGGCAGCCGCGCCCGGAACGGCGGAAGACATACAGGCTGCGAAAGGAAAAGCGGGAGAGACCCAGGCGGGTCTCCCCCGCTTTTTGCGGCATATGCCCGGCAGTTCCGCCGCGCACGCCCGTCTCAGAAACCAGCAGCTTCCGCAAACCGATTCTTATTGTCCTGCCCTTCGCCCTCAAAAAGGTTGGTTTCAGGAAGTATATGGAACATATGGGCTGGGTTTTGGAGGTACAGACTGTAAATTTTGTGCGGAATTACATTTATGAAACGGGCGCGCTTCCCTGCTTCCCCGCGCTTTTTTCTTTGCATTTTTCCGCCGGCGTGGTATAATCCAACTGTTAAGCGACAGCGGAACCGATTGGACCGCGGGCCGGCGGAAAGGATGACGGTTATGATGGATATGACGGAAAAGACTTTGGAGCGGAAAGAGATGTTTAAGGGGCGCATTGTCAGCGTCCATGTGGATCGGGTGTCCCTGCCTGACGGGTCGGAGGCCCCCCGGGAGGTGGTGGACCACAACGGCGGCGTGGCCGTGCTGGCTCTGGACGGAGAGAACAACGTCCTCACCGTCACCCAGTACCGCTATGTCTTCGGGCGGAACACCGTGGAGATTCCCGCCGGCAAGCTGGACCACCCCGGCGAGGACCCGGCCTCCGCCGGCCTTCGGGAGCTGGAGGAGGAGACCGGCGCGGTGCCGGGGCGCTATGAGTCCCTGGGACGCATTCTGCCCTCCCCCGGCTGCTACGGAGAGGTTCTGCACCTGTATCTGGCCCGGGACCTGAAGATGAAGAAACAGCACCTGGACCCCGGCGAGTTTTTAAACGTGGAGCGGATTCCCTTCGACGAAATGGTCCGCCGCTGTCTGGAGGGCGAGATTGAGGACGCCAAGACCGTGACCGCCGTGCTGAAGGCCAAGCTGCTCCTGAACCTCTGAGTGAAGAAGCCCCAATTCGACTTTGCGTTCCCGGCAGAATCCGGCGAATCCATGATCTTTTTTGGAATCGTGGTTCTGCGGAAAACAGGCTGTCATGACAGAGATGCTTTGAAAAAGAGGTGCGGATATGGCGGCAGAAAAAGAGGACTGGCGTCTTTTGAACGACGTGGAGCACCTGAAGGAAATGGAGCTGAATCCAACGGATGGAGAAGAGATTGCGGGCTGCGCGCCTGATCTGAAAAATTGTGTATTCTGCTTCGAGAAGGTGGAAGGCAGTCCTTATCAACTCTGGTTTGTGCCAGGAGATTTAAGCTGCTGTATCTGTGAAAAATGTTACAGTGATTTCAAAGACACATTCCGTTGGAAAAAGCTGGATGGCTGGGATTTGGACTGGGGACAATCTGAGCTGTGAATTCCGGGAACGCAAACCGGGATTTAAAGAAAGGAAGCTGCATGAACGAGGAAAAGACCGTCCTGATTGTAGAGGACGAGAAAAATATTGTGGATATTCTGCGCTATAACCTGCAAAAGGAGAAATACCGGACTCTGGAGGCCTACGACGGCGAGGATGGATTGAACAAGGCCCGGAGCGAACAGCCGGACCTGATTCTTCTGGACGTGATGCTGCCGAAGATGAACGGCTTCGACGTCTGCCGCCTTTTGCGGGAGGAGGGGGACAACGTGCCCATCATCATCCTCACCGCCCGGGAGGAGGAGGAGGACAAGGTGAAGGGCCTGGAGACCGGGGCCGACGATTATATCACAAAACCCTTTTCCATGCGGGAGCTCATCGCCCGGGTGGGGGCCAATATCCGCCGCACCGCCATGAGCGCCCCTGCCGCCGCCACGGCGGCGGACAGCGCCATGCCCGTGGCCGGGGACCTGTCCATCAATACCGACAGTCACCAGGTCTTCCGGGGGGGCCGGGCCATTGACCTCACGCAGCGGGAATATGAGCTGCTGACCTTCCTGGCCAGCCGGCCCAACAAGGTTTTTTCCCGGGTGGACCTGATGGAACAGGTGTGGAACTACGGCTATGTGGGGGACGATGTGCGGACGGTGGACGTCACCGTCCGGCGGCTCCGGGAGAAAATCGAGGAGGACCCGGCCAATCCCCAGTTCATCCTGACCCGGAGAGGGGCGGGGTACTATTTTGCGGTGAATTGAAAGGAGCGGGGCTCTATGTGGACGTTTGAATTTCAGCATAAGGGAACCGGGGAGCGGACGGTCATTTGGGGATACAACCTCCGGGACGCGTTCCGGCGAAACCCGGAGATGAACCCGGACGACTGGATTCTGATCCGCCAGGATTGCGAAGACGATGAAGCGGAGATCGTATGCGCGTTTGAGATTCAGCACAAAAAGACAAAGGAAACGGCTGTGATTCACGGAATAACCTTGGAGGAAGCCTTCGGACCGGAACGGGACCCGGAGGAATGGGAAATCCTTGGATGGACGGAGTGGACAGAGCAAAATTGACGCGGGAGGCTGGGGGACTGAAAGACCAGCCCCGGCCGAACAGCGGGAAAGAAGGTGTCAATCATGTTCCGAAGCCTCCATATGAAGCTGACGCTGATTCTGCTGCTGCTGATTACCTCCCTGATGGCGGTGGTGGGGGCCTTTCTGACCATCAACGTCTCCGGGTTTTTCAACGACACCTTTTACCAGCAGATTAACAGCGTCTTCGGCGCGGATCAGCGGGAGTTTGTGACGTCCCTCCGGGGAGAGGCGGGGCAGGAGGACGGAGCCGTCCGCATTCAGGAGCTGCTGGAGCTCACCGCCGGCAAGCTGGGCATCGACTACCGGACCCGGAACTACTTCGTGCTGGACGGGGAGACCGGGGCCTACCTCACCGGCTCCGCCGACGAAAGCGCCCTGCCCCGGGAGCAGAGCCCCAATCTGCTGACGGCCCGGAACGCCGTCCTGCGTGGGGACGAGACCGCCGTGGGGGACGCCAGCGACGTCACCGCCGACTACATGGACGCCGCCATTCCCATTCTGGGGGGAGACAACGCCTTCATCATCTACATTCTGGACACCCGGGATACCGTGTCCGGGCTGAACAGCCAGCTCTTTGTCATCATCATGCAGTCCCTGGTGATTGGTCTTCTGATCTCGGTGCTGCTGAGCTTCCTGCTGTCCAAGACCATGGTGGACCCCATTGAGAAGCTCACCGCCGGGGCGGAGAAGGTGGCCGCCGGAGATTTCGACAGCGCCCTGCCGGTGGAGTCCACCGACGAGATCGGCGTCCTCACCGGGACCTTCAACGAAATGGCGGGGGTGCTTCAGTCCACCCTGGCCGCCGTGGAGAACGAGCGGAACAAGCTGGACACCCTGTTTCTCCACATGACCGACGGCGTGGTGGCCTTTGACCACGACGGCGCGGTGATTCACTGCAACCCCGCCGCCAACAGTATGCTTCAGCGGCCGGTGACGGAGGACTGCGGCTATGAGGAGCTGTTCGGCGGCCTGTTCCCCTTCTGGGAGATGCTGACCCTCCAGCGGCCCAACTTTGCCGAGGCGGAGATGCTGGCGGGAGAGAAGACCCTGGAGGTCTATCTGGCCCCCTTCTCCGACCAGGAGCGGGGCGGCGTGCTGATTGTGCTCCACGACGTGACGGAGCAGCACCGCAACGAGGAGCGGCGAAAGGAATTTGTGGCCAACGTGTCCCACGAGCTCCGGACCCCCCTGACCAACGTCCGCAGCTATGCCGAGACCCTCCGGGACGCCAACGGGGACATCCCCCTGGACATGGCCAACAATTTTTTGGATATCATCATCACGGAGACGGACCGCATGACCCACATTGTGCAGGACCTGCTGACCCTCTCCCGGCTGGACCGGGGTTCGGCGGAGCTGGTACTGTCCCGCTTCCCCTTTGCCGAGGCCATCGAGAGCGTGGTCCGCTCCAGCGCCCTCAGCGCCCGGCAGCACGGACACACCCTGGTCTGCGGGACCCTGGAGCATCTGCCCCTGATTACCGGGGACCGGAGCCGGCTGGAGCAGGTGATGATGAACATTCTGGGCAACGCCATCAAATACACCCCCACAGGCGGAGATATCCGGGTCACTGCCGGCGCGGAGGAGGAGACCGTCTGGCTGGAGGTCTGGGACAACGGCATCGGTATTCCGGAGAAGGACCGGGAGCGGATTTTCGACCGCTTTTACCGGGTGGACAAGGCCCGGTCCCGGGAGTCCGGCGGCACGGGCTTAGGGCTGTCCATCGCCAGGGAGATCGTCCAGCGTCACCAGGGAACCATCGCCATCGTTCCCCATGAGGGACCCGGCACCACCGTCCGCCTGGTGCTGCCCATTGCGCAGGAGAGAGTGAAGAGCGCGGGGTGAAGAGTGGAGAGTGAAGAGTGGAGAGTTGAGAGTGGAGAGTTGAGAGTGGAGATATAATGAGGCATGAAGAACGGAAGTGGGGAAACAATTCCTAATTACTCATTCCTCATTCCTAATTATCTAAAGAAGGGGGGGTGGCCGTGAAGATTGGAAAGTGGCGCGGGGACAGGGACGGGACCGGCGCGGCCGCGGAGGAGCGCCGCCGGGCCCGCCGGGATCTGGTTCAGAATATGGTGATTACGCTGCTCTTCCTCTCGGCGGCGGCCCTGTTCACCCAGACGCAGCTGTACAGCCTGGGCATCCACAAGGGCGCGGCGGCTCTGGCGAAGGGCGGTCAAACCGTCAGCGCCTCGGCGCAGACGGCGGTGCTGGTGGCCCCGGTGCGGGTGGCGGTGACGGGAACCTACGGGAGATTCGGCAGCGTCACCATGACCACCGGCATGGAGGCCTTTGCCGACCCTCTGGGACGCCGCCTGTCGGAGGCCCTGGGCTCTGCCAGGTCCTTCGTCCCCTGTACGGAGGCGGAATTCATGGAGGCCCTGGAGGGCCCCTCCCTTTACTATGATTTTCTCACGGCCCTGCCCCTGCCGGTGCTGGGGGCGCTGGTGGACGGCGTCGAGGAGCTGGACGGGACCCTCTCCGCCCGGCGGCTGGTCATCGCCGCCCAGGAGGACGGCACGGCCCTCTATCTCTGGGACGGCGGCGGAATCTGCTGCCGGGCGCTTACCGCCGTCTCGGCGGACAGCCTGACCCAGACCGTGAGCCGTTATGAGCTGGGGGGCGCTTTTTTTGCCCAGGACCGGGAGGAGACGGCGGAGCTTCTGGCCCCCTGCTCCCTGCTGCCGGAGGAGCTGCCGTCGCTGCCGGTGCTGATTCAGGGGGACCCGCTGGCGGACACCGGATGGCTGCTGTCCGCCCTGAGCTTCAACCCCCGGACCCGGACCCGGTATCTGGAGTCCAACGGGACGGAGCTGATTACCGACGGAGACCGGGCCCTGCGCATCCGTCCGGACCAGAGCGTCTATTATCAGAGCGGACGGGACCCCATTCTGAAAATCAGCGCCCAGGAGGAGACGCCCACCCTGCGGGAGGCCGCCGTGGGGACCGGGGCCCTGCTGAACACGGTGCTGACCCCGGTCTCCGGGACGGCGCTGCCCTATCTGAAGAGCATCCGCCAAAACGGGGCCGTGACCAATCTGCAATTTGACTATCAGGTGGGAGGCGTGCCCATCCGCTTCTCCGGCGGGGGCTGCGCCGCCGAGGTGACACTGACGGGGACCACCGTCACATCCCTGATTCTGCGCTTCCGCCAGTATACCGCCAGTGAGGAGCAGTCCCTTCTGCTGCCCCTCCCCCAGGCGCTGGCCGTGGCGGCGCGGGACCCGGGACGGGAGCTGACCATCGGCTATGTGGACGGCAGCGACTGCGCTGCCCACTGGCTGGTGGACTGACGTCTAAAAACCTGTATGCACAACCGCTGAGCGCTGTCTGAGGGGCCTTTTTCCCGCCATACCGCGCCGGTTTCCCATGAGTCTGTTTGAAAACCATCAAAACGCCGACTCAGGGCATCCTTTTCCGTCAGGGCGGCGTCGATTGGACTTGAAATCCGTCAGGATTCCCGCGGGCGCAGAAGCTCTCCTTGTCTGACAGAAAAAAATCCTCGCCCATCCGGCATCCCCCGGCTATGAATACAGGTTCTGAAAGGAGGGCGCCGCCCTTGGACCGTTTCCGTCTGAAAAACATCATCATTCTGATTCTGCTGCTGGTGAACGGGTTTCTTTTGGGGACCCTGGCCGTGCGGAAAAGTGCCGAGCAGGAATTTTTCCGCCGGACGGCGGAGCAGCTGGTGGAGCTCTTTGAGGCCGACGGCATAAGTCTGGACGTCTATGCCATTTCCCGGGACACGCCTCCCGCCGGCCTGACCCTGAGCCGGGACACCGCCCTGGAGCAGAGGGCCGCCGCCTTCCTGCTGGGGGAGGCCGCCGCCTCCGACGACCAGGGCGGCGGCATTTATTCCTACGAGAGCGGCGGAGGGCAGGCCCTGTTCCGCTCCAGCGGCGGCTTTGAGGCGGCGGGCCGCCTGTCGGAGGAGCCGGAGGACTTCTGCCGGGATTTCTGCCGGACCTTTTCCTATGAGGAGCCCGTTTTTCTGCTGGACGAGGAGGGAAACGGCAGCGCCAGCGCCGTGTGCGTGCGGGGGGGCCTGCCGGTGTTCAACTGTACGGTGCGCTTCACCGTGGAGGGGGGATGCGTCACCGCCGTCAGCGGCACGCTGCTGCCGGAGGGCGGCGTCCCCGTCCAGGGGGCGGACGAGGTCCTCAGCGCCGCCGGGGCCCTCACCGCCTTTCAGCGGATGCGGCGGGAAAACGCGGCGGTGGCCTCCTCTGTGACGGGGACCCAGCTTTGCTATGAGCTCCAGAACACCGGCGCGGCCATCTCCCTGACGCCGGCCTGGCGGGTGATGACCGACACGGCGGACTACTATGTAAACTGCGTCAGCGGAACCGTCACGGCGGGATGACCTTTTTTCCAAAAACTGGACGGGCTCCCCGGGAGTTTCCTTCTGTTTTGACGGAAAGGCTGGTCCGGACGCCCTCTTTTTCAAAAATGCGTCAGGAAGGGTTTGCATTTCCAGGCGTGATGTGCTATGATACTTCTGCGTGTCCGGCGGCAGCGGACAGGAGCAGAAAAATTTGCCTGTATTTTGCCCGGCGCGGGTATGAAGCGCCGGCAGGCGGGCAAACTGTTCCCAGTGAACAATACCGGTCCGTGGGCGGAAGAGCTGCCGCAGAGCGCGGAAAAGATTTATCTTGAAGAGAGGGTCAAGATTTTGACAAAATATATTGTTCAGGGCGGAACGCCCCTTTGTGGTGAAGTAGAGATCAGCGGCGCGAAGAATGCCGCTGTTGCCATTATACCCGCCGCCCTGCTGGTGGACGGGGTCTGCCGGATTGAGAACATTCCCCAGATTTCCGATGTGACGCTGTGTTTGAGCATTCTGGAGCAGCTGGGCGCGGGGGTCCGCACCATTGACCGGCACACCGTAGAGGTGGACTGCCGCCGCATCCGCTCCACCCGGACCCCTTATGACATGGCCCGTCGCATCCGGGCCTCCACCTATTTCATCGGGGCTCTGCTGGGCCGCTTTGGACAAGCCGAGGTGGCCCTGCCCGGCGGGTGCAACTTCGGCGGCGTCCGGCCCATTGACCAGCACGTCAAGGGCTTCACGGCCCTGGGGTCCACCGTGGCCGTGGAAGGGGGCTTCATCCGGGCCACCGCCCCCAGGGACGGCCTGAAGGGGGCCAGCATTTATCTGGATGTGGTGTCCGTAGGGGCCACCATGAACATTATGTTGGCCTCTGTCATGGCCCGGGGGAACACCACCATTGAAAACGCCGCCAAGGAGCCCCATATCGTGGATTTGGCCAACTTCCTGAACTCCATGGGGGCCAATATCCGGGGCGCGGGCACCGACACCATCAAAATTCGGGGCGTGGAGCAGCTCCGGGGAGGAAACTACGCCATTATCCCCGACCAGATTGAGGCGGGCACCTATATGGCCGCCGTGGCTGCCGCCGGCGGTCAGGTTCTGGTGAAAAATATCATTCCCAAGCACATGGACTGCATCACTGCCAAGCTCCAGGAGTGCGGTGTGGAGGTGGAGGAGCACGAGGATACCCTTCTGGTCCGCCGGAACGGCCCCCTCCACAAGGCCAATATCAAGACCCTGCCCTATCCCGGCTTCCCCACGGACATGCAGCCCCAGCTGACCACGGTTCTGTGCCTGGCCCAGGGCATCTCTCTGGTGACGGAAAGCGTGTGGGGCAACCGCTACCGCTATGTGGACGAGCTGCGGCGGATGGGGGCCTCCATCCAGGTGGACGACAAGACCGCCGTGGTGGAGGGCGTGGACCACTTTTCCGGCGCGCCCATTCAGGCCCCTGACCTGCGGGCGGGGGCGGCGCTGGTGATTGCCGCCCTGGCGGCCAGGGGCCGGAGCGAGATCAGCTGCGTCCACTACATTGAGCGGGGCTATGAAAATCTGGTGGAAAAGCTCCGGGCCCTGGGAGCCAATATCCGGGCCGTGGAGGAGCCGGACGAGCGGGAGGAATTGGGCCTGGGATAATTTCCCCGGGGATTCCGGAACGAGAAAACCGGGAGACGGAAGAAAGGCTTCCGCCTTCCGGTTTTGTACATGAGGAGGAGCGGCATGGCGGACCTGACAGCCATGAGGAACATTGGGCCGGAGCTGGCCCGGAAGCTGACCGCCGTGGGCATCGGGTCCCCGGAGGCATTGGCGGAGGCCGGGGCAAAGGAGGCGTTTTTCAGGATGAAAGCCCTGTACCCCGGCGTCTGCCTGGTCCATCTCTACGCCCTGGAGGGAGCAGTCCGGGATGTGGAGTTCAACGACCTGCCCCGGGAGACGAAGGCGGATTTGAAGGGCTTCAGCGATTTTCTGAGAAATGGGGGAACCAGCCGATGAACCGGGAGGCGCTGGAAGCCTATCTGACGGGGAGCTATGCCGCGGCGGCGGACCGGCCCTGGGCCCGATATCCCGATTATGTCGTGTTCCGCCACACCGGGAACCGAAAGTGGTTTGCCCTGGTGATGAGGATTCCCGGGAGCAGGCTGGGTCTGACGGGGGACGGGCTGCTGGACGTGGTGAACGTGAAGTGCGATCCCCTTTTAATCGGGTCCTTTCGGGAGCTGCCGGGGATTTACCCGGCCTATCACATGAACAAAGGGAACTGGCTGTCCGTCTCTCTGGAGGAAGCCGGCGACGAAACGATAAAGGTGCTGATAAACATGAGCTATGATCTGACAGCCCCCGGGAAACGGAAGGGAGGCGGAAGTATTTGACGGCGATACATACCCTTGCCAGCGGCTCTTCCGGCAACGCCGCCCTGGTCTCCTGGTCCGGCGGACAGGCGCTGCTGGACGCGGGCATCTCCTGCCGCCGGGTGGAACAGAGCCTGCGGACGCTGGGCACGGCCCTGGGAGCCTTGGACGGCATTTTCATCACCCACACCCACAGCGACCATATTTCCGGCCTCCAGACCCTTCTGAAGCGAACGGCCTGTCCCCTCTTCGCCTCCGCCCCGGCGGCGGAGGCCCTGGCGAAGCGGTTCCCCGAGGCGGAAAGCCGCCTGCGGGAGGTCTCGTTCTGCCGCGGAATTTCCCTGGCGGACTGCCGGATCACCGCCTTCCCCACCTCCCACGACGCGCCGGGGTCCTGCGGCTGGCGGTTTGACACAGAGGAGGGCAGTCTGGGTCTGCTGACGGACACCGGCACAGTCACGCCCGAGGCGGCGGAGGTTCTCCCCGGCGTGGACGTGGCGGTGCTGGAGGCCAACCACGACGTGGAGACCCTGAAAAGCGGCCCCTATCCCTATTATCTGAAGCGGCGCATCCTGGGCCCCTGGGGGCACCTGAGCAATGGGGACGCCGCCGCCTTTGCCGTGACCCTGGCGGAGGCCGGGGCCTCGGAGATTATCCTGGCCCATCTCAGCCGGGAGAACAACACGCCTGCCATGGCCCGCCGGGCGGTGGAGACCGCCCTGTCCGGGGCGGGGCTGGCCCCGCTGCTGTCGGTGGCTCCACGGGACTGCCCGGGCCAGGCCCATGAGGTTGGGAGGGCGTTATGCAGAGAGTCAGTCTGATCTGCGTGGGGAAGCTGAAGGAAAAATTCTACACCGAGGCGGCGGCGGAGTATGTCAAGCGCCTGTCCCGCTTCTGCAAGCTGGAGATTGTGGAGCTGCCGGAGGAGCGCCTTCCGGACAATCCCTCTCAGGCCCAGGTGGACGCTGCCCTTTTGAAGGAGGCCGGGGCCATCCGGGGAAAGATTCCCCCCTCATCCCGGGTGATTGCCCTGTGCGTGGAGGGGCGTCTGCGGTCCAGCGAGGAGCTGGCCCGGACCATGGCCGCCTGGGCCGGCGGTGCGGAGCGGGGCCTTGAAAAGCGGCTGGTTTTCCTGATTGGCGGGTCCTTTGGCCTCCACGAGTCCGTCAAGGCGGAGGCCTGGGCCCAGTTGTCCATGTCCCCCATGACCTTTCCCCACCATCTGGCCCGGGTGATGCTGCTGGAACAAATCTACCGGGCGTACCAGATCAACGCCGGGAGCCGGTACCACAAATGACCAACGCCCTGAGAGAATGAGGAATTAGGAGTTAGGAATTAGGAATTAGGAGCTAGGAACTAGGAATTAGGAACTAGGAATTAGGAACTAGGAATTAGGAACTAGGAATTAGGAACTAGGAATTAGGAACTAGGAATTAGGAGCTAGGAATTAAGAATGAGGAGTTAGGAATCAGGAAACAGGTCAGAGAAAGGGGTGTGCGCCTGTGAATGAATATTTTCCCAACAAGCCGCCCCGGCGGGACCTGACGCCGGAGGAGAAAACCCGGATTGCCCGAACATTCTGCCGCCGGGCGGGGCTGGCGGACGGACTGTGCCTGCTGGCGCTGCTGTGTGTGATCGCGGGGATCGTTACAGGCTGGACGGCCCTTGAGATCGCCGCCCTGCTGGCTGTGCCGCCTGCCGTTCTGCTGAGCGCGGCGGCCTTTACCCGCTGCCCCTGCTGCGGACGGATGGCCCGCCAGGGGGAACGCCTCGGCTGCTTCGGCTGGCGGGCCTTCGAGTGCCCGGTCTGCGGCTTCATGCCGGAGTGGGGCAAATAGAAAAGAGCGGAGAGGAGGGGATGTCCCTCCTCTTTTTGCGTCCGCCGCGTCAGGGATGTGTCTCCTTCGGAGATTTGATGCAGGGGCCGCCCCCTCGGGCGGCCCGATGTAAGGCCCTTGTGTTGGCGGGCCGCCGGGGGGCGGCCCCTGTATCATGGTCCTGCTATAAAATGCGAGAACGGGCGGGCGCAGAGGCCCGCCCTTACAGGCGTTCTTGCAGGGGTCAGGCGCAAAGTCATCCCCCTCCTTCTGAGGAAATGCGGGAACGGACGCCTCCCTTCCGCAGGCAGTCCTTGACATCTGCCAAAACCTCCCGTATAATGATTTTATGCGGTTTGAGGTATTTTCGCCGCCGCCTGACGCCGAAAGTTGGCCAGTTTCGCCAAAGGGTCTCTTGCTGCCCGGCGCGTCAACGCACTATAAAGGAGGATTCTGCAAATGGATTTCATGAAGGAATATGAAAAGTGGTTAGCCAGCCCCGCCCTCAGCGGCGCGGAGAAAGCCGAACTGAAGGCCATTAAGGACGACCCCAAGGAGATTGAGGCCCGGTTTTACGGCCCTCTGGAATTCGGCACAGCCGGTCTCCGGGGCACCATGTACACCGGACTCCACAATATGAACATCCACGTGATCCGCTGGGCTACCCAGGGCTTTGCCGACGTCATCGCCGCCGAGGGCGAGGAGGGCAGGCGCCGGGGCGTGGCCATCTGCATGGACTGCCGGAACCACTCCATGGAGTTTGCCCGGGCCGCCGCCCAGGTCTGCGCCGCCAACGGCATCCATGTCCGCATCTTCGAGTCCCTGCGGCCCACCCCCGAACTGAGCTTCGCCGTCCGGGAGTACCACTGTCAGGCGGGCATCAATGTCACCGCCAGCCACAATCCCAAGGAATACAACGGATATAAGGTCTACTGGCAGGACGGCGCGCAGCTGCCCCCCCACCACGCCGACGCCATCGCCAAGCGCCTGGGCGAGATTGACATTTTTGACGATATCAAAACCATGGACTATGACGAGGCCGTGAAGGCGGGCCTCATCGAGGTCCTGGGCGCCGAGACCGACGAGAAATTCCTCGCCAACGTCATGGGTCAGGTCAACGACAAGGCCACGGTGGAAAAGGTGGCGGACAGCTTCAAGCTGGTCTACACCCCCTTCCACGGCACCGGCCACAAGCTGATTCCCGAGGCTTTGCGCCGCCTGGGCATCAAGCACCTGATCTGCGTCCCCGAGCAGATGGTCATTGACGGCGATTTCCCCACCGTGGTCTCCCCCAACCCGGAAAACCCCGAGGGCTTCTATCTGGCGGTGGACCTGGCTAAAAAGGAGGGCGCGGACTTCATCCTGGGCTCCGACCCCGACGCCGACCGGGTGGGCATCATGGTCCGCACCAAGTCCGGGGACTTCAAGGTTATTTCCGGCAACCAGACCGGCGTGCTGCTGCTGGACTATCTCATCGGCGCGAAGAAGCGGGCGGGCATCCTGCCGGAGAAGCCCGTGGCCCTGAAGACCATCGTCACCACCGAAATGGCCCGGAAGGTGGCCGAGGTCAACGGACTGAAGTGCTTCGACACCTTCACCGGCTTCAAGTTCCTGGCGGAGAAGAAGGATAAGCTGGAGTCCACCGGCGAGGGGAAGGTCATCTTCTCCTACGAGGAGTCCTATGGCTATATGCTGGGCGACTACGTCCGGGACAAGGACGCCGTCACCGCCGCCCTGGCCCTTACAGAGATGGCCGCCTGGTACGCCTCTCAGGGCATGACCCTGGCGGACGCCTTGGACGCCCTCTATGTGAAGTACGGCTATTTTGCCGAGCATACCTATAATCTGGTGATGCCCGGCCTGGACGGCCTGAAGGACATGGCCAACCTGATGAAGAGCCTCCGGGAGACCCCGCCTGCCGAAATCAGCGGCGTGAAGGTGGCCCAGTTCAAGGACTATTCCGACGGCTCCGTCACCGACTGCGCCACCGGAGCAAAGACCGCCATGGAGCTCTCCGGGTCCAACGTGCTCCGCTTCGAGATGGCCGACGGCACCTCCGTGATTGTCCGGCCCTCCGGCACCGAGCCCAAGATCAAGGTGTACATCCTCACCCAGGGCAGCGACGCGGCAGACGCCCAGGCCAACGTGGACAAATACGGCAAATGGGTGGACTCCCTCAAGAAATAACTGATTCCTTCGGGTAATAATTTGGCAGCTATATTGCAATCCGTATGGGCGGGCCTTCGGGCCCGTCCTTTTTGCCTCCGTTTCCGCCCCCGTTGTCTCTGCGGAGCGGGCAGCAAAAAGCCCCCTTTTCGAGGGGGCTTTCTGTTTATCTGTGTCCGGCCTGCCAGCGCAGCGCACAGGTTCCGGAGGCCTTTTGAAAGGTCCAGCGCAAAATATACCTGCCTGCCTCCAATCTGACCGCTCCGGCGGGAGACTGAGGGGTCAGATTCAGCAGGGGCCGTTTGTCCCGGTCCAGCAGCAGGCATTCCACGTCGCCCCTGGTCAGCCGGGCGTCCAGTGTGAAGGCGCAGGTCCGGCCCTCCCGGAACCGGACCCCATGCCGGACCCAGCCGGTGCAGGCGTCCAGGGTGAAGCGGTGGGAGGTCTTTCCGGGGCGGAAGACGAAGAGGAGGGCCCGGATGTTTTTTGCGGCCGCCAGACCCCGGCCGTACAGCAGATACACGCCCCCGCAGACCAGCGCTGTAAGAATACAGACGTACAGCATACAATCCCCCCCATCTCCACTCTTCACTCTCTACTCTCTACTCTCAACTCTTCGCTCTTCGATCTCCGCTCTCCACTCTCAACTCTCCACTCTTAACTCTTCACTCTCCGCTCTCCACTCTCCGCGCTTCACTCTCTACTCTCAACTCTTCGCTCTCCACTCTCCACTCTCACCCTGCGGCGCTGGGAAACACCGTTTCCACCTCCACCGCCTGATAGGGGATTTCCAGAAGCTGCGCTTCACTCAGATGGTGGTTCCGCCAGTTCTCATAGTCCGGGCCGTCCACCAGACTGCCCCGGGTATATTCCCCCTGCCAGTTGGCAGGAAGGAGGAAATAGAGATACCCGTCGCCGTCCGCATCGGTCTCCTCCGGGAAATCCCCTCCAAAGGCATCCATATGTCCGCCGAGACTCTGGTCCCAGGCGTCCACGGAGCCCAGGGGCTCATAACGGTCTTCCTCCGGCTGGTACCGGTACAGGTCATAGGGCCAGAGCTTATCCCCCGCCCGCCCCTGGTTGTGGGACCAGTCCGCCTGAATGACGCCGTTGTCGTAATAGCTCAGGGCGGGGAAGGCGCTGAATTCCTCCCGGAAGGTTTCGGTGCTCCCGTCATAGGCGAATACCCGCTCCGTCATGCCCGCCACGTAGGTGTCGGTGTTCTGCAGAATCAGTTCGTCCCGGCCGTCTCCGTCCACGTCGCAGACAGCATAGGCAATGCGGCAGGGGAGTTCCCCGCCGTCCCGCCCGTCGGGGAAGACGCCGCTGCGGCAGTATTGCTGAATGGCGGCGGCATAGGCGGCAGGGAGGCCGCTGGAATCAAAGTCCACGGGCCGGCCATAGGGCAGACCCTCCTCCTCTGCCGGCTGGGACGGGGGTTCCGGCTGGGGGGCGGGCTCACGGGAGGGGCCGTCGTCCTGTGCCTCGGGAAGGGGCATCCCCTCCGCCTTGAGGATGTTCTCCTCCGTCAGGGGCAGCCAGGAGAGCTCCAGAGCCGCCCCCTCTCCGATGTGAAAGCTCCGCCAGTTTTCGTAGTCCGGGCCGTCCACCGGGGCGCTGTATCCGTCTCTCCAGCTGTCCGCATGGGCGGAGAGGAGAAAGTAGACTACCCCGTCCCCGTCGGCGTCCACGTCCCTGGGGAAGGTATCGGTCTCCCGATAGCTTCCGTCCCAGGCGTCGGCGGCTCCCGTCATGGCATAGGCGTCGGTTTCGGCGCTGTGCTGATAGACGCTGTAGGGCCAGAGCTTGTCGCCGGCATTGCCCTGGTTGTGGGACCAGGGGGCCTCCGCCGTGCCGTTGTCGTAGAAGATAATGCCGGGAAACTCCCGCAGTTCCTCCCGGACCGTGCCGGTGGCGGCGTCGTAGCCGTAGACCAGTTCCATCATGTTTGCGATGCCGGCGCTGACCCAGTTCAGGACCAGCTCCGCCCGGCCGTCGCCGTCCACGTCGAAGAGGGCGAAGGTGTTCATCTCCAGGCTCTCCATGTCAATGGCGTCCCCCTCCCGCAGGCATTCCAGCTCCGTGCCGTCAGGCAGGGTCTGGGTGTCCCGGACCTGCCGCAGCAGGGCGGCGTAGGCGCTTTGGGCGTCCTGGGAGACGGGCTCCTTCCCGGCGGCGGGGTCCGGGTCGGAGGCCTGTCCCGGCGGCGGGCTGAACGTGCCCCTGTTTGAGGAGGAACAGGCGCTGAGACTGCCCAGCAGCAGCCCGGACAGGAAAATGCCGCAGAGCATCCAAATGAACTGTTTCATGGTGTGTCTCTCTTTCTTTTTGTAATGAGCGGTTCACTATTATAGACGTTTCAGCGGGCCTGTTTGTCACAAAATTATGAAGTTTCTCAAAAATTTCTCTCCGTATGCCCGGCGGCCCGGATTCATATACTAGTTCAGACTGACAGAGGGACGGCGGCCTTTTGACAAAACCGCTTCCTGTCAATCAAAGGCAAATTGAAAGGAGACTTGCTTATGGAATCTCATTATCCCTTTACCCTGCCGCCTCTGCCCTACGGCTATGACGCCCTGATGCCGGAAATCGACGAACGGACCCTGCATTTTCACCACGACAAGCACTTCCAGACCTACGTGGACAACCTGAACAAGCTGCTGGAGGCCAATCCCGCCTATCAGGACTGGCCCCTGGAGCGGCTGGTGAGAGACTGGGCCCAGCTCCCGGAGGATATCCGGCAGGGCGTCCGGAATAACGCCGGCGGCGTGTATAACCACGACCTGTATTTCAAAACCCTGGCCTCCGGAGCCGCCTCGGAGCCCGAAGGGCCCTTGGCGGACGCCATAGCCAGGGATTTCGGAGATCTCCAGGAGCTGAAAACCGCCATGAAGGCCGCCGCCCTGGGACAGTTCGGCTCCGGCTGGGCCTGGCTGGTCAGCGACGGGGACGGCAGGCTCTCCGTCCGCAAGAGCGCCAACCAGGACGCGCCCCTGCCCCTGATTCCCCTGCTGCCCTGCGACGTGTGGGAACACGCCTATTATCTGGACTACCAGAACCGCCGGGGGGACTACTTTGAAGGCTGGTGGCAAAAGGTGGACTGGCCCGGCCTGTCCCGGACCTTTGCCCGGCTGACGGAGAACCGGCCCCGCTATCCCCAGTCCTGAGAAACCCATGTGAAAGCGAAAGGGACCCCCAGGGGGCCCCTTTCGTTTTGCTGCCTCAGACCGTCAATTAAATCCGATGGGCTTCGGACTCTTGGGCTTGGGAAGGAAGGCCTGGCCTTTTTTGTACTTCTGTTCTGCGTTCAGGATGTCCTCCCGGGTCATTTGCATCATGTCCTCCCGGGAAAGGCGGTTCATCCTGGTGACTCTGTCGGCCTGACTGGCAGTTACCAGGTCAAACAGGTTGCGCACATCCCGGGCGTTTCCGAAATTCGCGTCCCGCTGCTGGTAGAGCTCATTGCAGACCCTGCGGAGCTCCTCCTCCACCCCCTCGCCAAAGACAAAGCGGCTGCCGGCGAAGTTGTGGAAAATCTGGGCCAGCTCCCCGCCGTCGTAATCATCGAAATGGATGTACTTGGTGAAGCGGGATTTCAGACCGGGATTGCTGTTGATGAACCGCCGCATATCCCTGTCATAGCCCGCCACAATCACCGCCAGATTCTCCCGGTTTTCCTCCATGGCGGTCAGCAGCACGTTGATGGCCTCCTGACCGTAGTCATGGCCGGGATTCTCGGGGCTCAGGGTATAGGCCTCGTCGATGAACAGCACGCCGCCCAGGGCCCGCTGGATGACCGACCTGGCCTTCTGGTCCGTCTGGCCCACATAGCCCGCCACCAGGTCCGCCCGCTTGACCTCCGTCACCCGGCTCTCGGGCAGCAGGCCCAGCTCGTGATAGATGCGGCCGATAATCCGGGCCACGGTGGTTTTGCCGGTGCCGGGGTTGCCGGTGAACACCATGTGCATGGTGGGCGGCGTGGTGGTCAGCTTCATTTCCCGGCAGTGCTGCTGATAGACGGCCACCTGCTGGAGGAGACGGACCTCCTCCTTCACGCTGGCAAGACCGGTCATGGCGTCCAGCTCCTCCAGGGCCGAGGGCCCGCCGTCCGCTTCGCCGGTCCGGCCCATCTGCTCGTCCACGGCGGTCTGGATGTCGCTCTCCGTCAGCGACATAAGCTCCTCCCCGGTGAGGTGGTCCGTGTCCATGCTGGCCAGACGCTCCGCGTTCCAGGCGAGAACGGACTCGAAGAAGTTGCGCACCTCCCGGCCGTTGCCGAAGTTGAGGCCCCGGGTGCGGTAAAGCTGCTCAAAATACGGGGCCAGAATGGAATCCGCCGCCTCGTCCAGACGGTAGCCCTCGGATTCCACGGTATAGCGGAAAATCTGATGGAGCTGCTGGGCGTTGTAGTCCTCGAAGCGGATGAAGTTCTTGAAGCGGGATTTCAGACCCGGGTTGCTGTTGATGAAGCGCTGCATTTCCTTTTCATAGCCGGCCACAATGACCACCAGATTTCCCCGGTTTTCCTCCATGGCCGTCAGGATGGTGTCCACGGCCTTGGGGCCGAAGTCCCGCCCCGGGTCCTCGGGGCTGAGGGTATAGGCCTCGTCAATGAACAGGATGCCTCCCAGGGCCTCCTCAATGGCACGCTTCGTGTTGGCCTCGGTGCCGCCGATGTTCTCCGCCACCAGATCGGCCCGCTTGACCTCCTTCACCTGGCCCTTGGACAGCAGTCCCATCTCATGGTAGAGCTCTCCGATGATGCGGGCCACGGTGGTTTTGCCGGTGCCGGGATTCCCGGTGAACACCATGTGCATGGAGACCGTGGAGGCCTTTTTCCCCAGGGCTTCCTCTCTCTTCGCGTTGATCTGGTGGAGGTGGATCATTTTGCCGACTGCCCTCTTGACGGAATCCAGGCCGGTGAGGGCCTGGAGCCTGTCATAGGCGGACATGCCATCCTCCTGCTGCACGCCGTCTGTCTGAGGGGGCTGGGGCGGCTCCGGAGGCGGGCTGCCCAGTTCTCCCCGCAGGCGATCCACGTCCTTCTTGACATTTTCGTGCCCCAGTGCCACGGCCTTTTCGTAATACTCCAGGGCCTTTTTCTTGTCTGCGCTGACGCCCCGGCCCTTTTCATAGCAGAAGCCCATGTTATAGCAGGCGTATTTTTCGTTCTGAGCGACAGCCTTCCGGAACCACTCCAGGGCCTTGGCGTCATCTCTCGTGGTTCCCATCCCGTTCAGATAGAAAAAGCCGGCTTTGTTCTGAGAGGCCGCATGGCCCTGCTCTGCGGCGCGCAGAAAGTGGGGAAAGGCCTTCTGGGGGTTCTTTTCCGTGGCCCAACCGTACTGATAGCAGCGGCCCAGATTGTAGTTGGCAAACTTATTATCGGGGTCCTGGGCGACGGCCTTCCGGAACCATTCCAGGGCCTTGGCCTCGTTTTTCTTAACGCCCTGGCCGTTCAGGTAGCAGACGCCCAGGTCGTTCTGGGCGTCCGCCCGGCCCAGCTCCGCGCTGCGCTGGTAGAACTGGACGGCCTTCTGCATGTCCTTTTCCACGCCCCAGCCGTATTCATAGCAGCGGCCCAGGTGATAGATGGCGTCCATATTGTCCTGATCGGCGGCCTTCCGGAACCACTCCAGCGCCTTGGTGTAATCCTTTTCGACGCCCCAGCCGTTCAGGTAAAAGTAGCCGGCCTCGTTCTGAGCATCTGCGTAGCCCAGCTCAGCGCTCCGCAGATAGTATTGGAAGGTTTTTTGACTGTCCTTCTCCACGCCCCAGCCGTTTTGATAGCAGAGGCCCAGGTTATAGCAGGCGTGTATATTGTTCTGGGCGGCGGCTTTCCGGAACCATTCCGCCGCTTTGACATGATCCTTTTCATGACCCCAGCCATTCAGATAACAGCGTCCGGCCTCGTTCTGAGCGCCCGCGTGACCCTGTTCGGCGGCGAGCAGGTAGAACCTGAGAGACGTTTGAGGGTCCTTCTCCACGCCCCAGCCATATTGATAGCAGCGCCCCAGGTTGTAATTGCCAAACATGTTGTTTTGCCCAGCGGCTTTTTGAAACCACTCCACCGCCGCCGCCTCATCCTCTTCAACGCCATAACCGTTCAGGTAGTATGTGCCGAGGAAATTCTGAGCGTCCGCATGGCCCATTTCCGCAGCGATGGTGAAATGGATGTACGCCTGCTGATAATTTTTTTCTTTATTGTAGTTCCATGCCTTGTTGTAGTATTCGCCGGCTTTGTCCAAGGTGATCCCTCTCTTTCTGTACGTCTATGATTGGCGGTCCGCCGGGACGGAAAACCGCGTGCTCCGGCGGGGCTGTCATTCTGTAGGCATTATAGCACATCCCTCCGGCGGTGTCATCTGCTGGAGAAAAAATTTGCCGGAAAAAGAGGATTCCGGCGGAACAGGGGAGAAGCGCCGGGCAGAATGGGGCCTCCGGCGGCTTGACAGCGCCGGGAATTTATATTACTATTTTCCCTGAACACCGCCCGTTTTCAGCGGGTGTCAATAAAAGGAAGGATATACCATGAAAGAAAACAGCCGCAATGTGACCCAGGGCGTGGAGCGGGCCCCCAACCGCTCTTTGTTCTACGCGCTGGGCTATACCAGAGAGGAGCTGGACCGCCCGCTGATCGGCGTGGTCTGCTCCTATAACGAAATTGTCCCCGGCCACATGAATCTGGACAAGATTGCCGAGGCCGTGAAGGCCGGCATCCGCCTGGCCGGCGGCACCCCGGTGGAGTTCCCCGCCATTGCCGTGTGCGACGGCATCGCCATGGGACACGTGGGCATGAAGTACTCCCTCATCACCCGGGACCTCATTGCCGACTCCACCGAGGCCATGGCAATCGCCCACCAGTTTGACGGCCTGGTGATGATTCCCAACTGTGACAAAAACGTCCCCGGTCTCCTCATGGCCGCCGCCCGGCTGAATATTCCCACGATTTTCGTTTCCGGCGGTCCCATGCTGGCGGGCCGCCTGAAGGACGGGCGGCGCACCTGCCTCTCCCACATGTTTGAGGCCGTGGGCAGCTATTACGCCGGGAAGCTGGATGAGGAGGGCGTGGAGGACTATGAGAACAGCGCCTGTCCCACCTGCGGCTCCTGTTCCGGCATGTACACCGCCAACTCCATGAACTGCCTCACCGAGGCCATCGGCATGGGTCTCCGGGGCAACGGCACCATTCCCGCCGTCTGGTCCGCCCGGCTGCGGCTGGCCAAGCATGCGGGTATGCAGATTATGGAGCTGGTGGAGAAAAACATCCGCCCCCGGGACATCATGACCCCCGCCGCCTTCCACAACGCCGAGACCGTGGACATGGCCCTGGGCTGTTCCACCAATACCATGCTGCATCTGCCTGCCATTGCCCACGAGTGCGGCATTGAGCTGAGCTTTGACATGGCTAACGAAATTTCCTCCCAAACCCCCAACCTCTGCCACCTGGCCCCCGCCGGGGACACCTACATGGAGGACCTGGAGCAGGCCGGCGGCGTCTACGCGGTGATGAAGGAGCTGACGAAAAAGAATCTGCTGGACACATCCGTCCTCACCTGCACCGGGAAAACCCTGGGGGAGAATCTGGAGGGCGCGGTGAACCGGGACCCCGCGGTAATCCGCCCCATTGACAATCCCTATTCCCCCGACGGCGGCATCGCCGTGCTGAAGGGCAACCTGGCCCCGGAGGGCTGCGTGGTGAAGCGCTCCGCCGTGGCCAAGGAGATGATGGTTCACTCCGGTCCCGCCCGGGTCTTCGACAGTGAGGAGGACGCCATTGCCGCCATCTACGCCGGGAAAATCGTGGCCGGGGACGTGGTGGTCATCCGCTATGAGGGCCCCAAGGGCGGCCCCGGTATGCGGGAGATGCTGAATCCCACCTCCGCCATTGCCGGCATGGGCCTGGACAAGGATGTGGCCCTCATCACCGACGGGCGCTTCTCCGGCGCGACGAGGGGCGCGTCCATCGGACACGTCTGCCCGGAGGCGGCCCAGGGGGGCCCCATCGCCTTCGTGGAGGACGGCGACCCCATTTCCATTGACATCACCAGGTGTTCCATCACGCTGGATGTGGACGAGGCCGTTCTGGAGGCCCGCCGGGTCCGGTGGGTCTGCCCGGAGCCCAAGGTCAAAACCGGCTATGCCGCCCGGTACGCCAAGCTGGTTTCCAGCGCGGCCCGGGGGGCGGTGCTGGAATAATCAGGGACGTCCCATATTATAATACAGTGGAGACAGGGCCGGGACGCCTGTCCGGCGCCGCGGACCCTGCGATAGAACCTGGACTCTAAGGAGGCGCACACCTTGGAATTGGCTCTTCTGGATTGGATACAGGCGCACCTCCGCAGCGGCCCTCTGGACGTGCTGATGTCCGCTCTCAGCCGTCTGGCGGATCACGGGGACATCTGGATTCTGCTGGCGGCGCTGCTGCTGTTCTCCGCAAAGCGGCGGAGGCAGGGAATCACGGTCTCCTGCGCCCTGGTGCTGGACCTGCTGGCCTGCAACATGGTTTTGAAGCCCCTGATTGGCCGGGGGCGGCCCTTCCTCCTCCGTCCGGATTTGATTCTGCTGGTTTCCCCGCCGGGGGACGCCTCCTTTCCCTCCGGACACACCGCCGCCTCCTTTGCCGCGGCCTTTGCGCTGCGGGCGGCGGGGGCGGAAAAACGACTGTGGATACCGGCCATGATTCTGGCCGCAGGCATCGCCTTCTCCCGGCTCTACCTCTATGTCCACTGGCCCAGCGATGTGCTGGGCGGGATTCTCCTTGGGGCCGTTCTGGGACACCTGGCCGGGAGGCTGACGGCCAGGCAGAGAGAGGGGAAATTCTGACGGTTTTTCCGTTGCGCCGCCGGATTCAAAAGGCTGAGCCCCGGACCCTGCTGGGTCCGGGGCTCCGGTTTTATGTCATTGGTAGGCAGGCGTCACCCAGAGACCCGCTCCGCCGGGCGTTTCCCCGGACTGCCGGAGGGGCGTTTTCCGACTGGGACTGCCTGCGGAATGAACCGAAGCGCCGGGCGGCAGAAACGCCGGGAAACGCCTGGTCCTCCGCGAAACGCGGATCAGCAGCAGGGGGTGGGGGTGCAGCCGCAGTTATTGTTGCAGCCGCAGTTGCAGCCACAGCCGCCTCCGCAGTTGCCGCCGCAGCCGCAGTTACAGCCGCAGCCGTTGCCGCCCCAGCTGGAATTGCTGCCGCAGCAGCACCAGACAATGATGAGCAGGATGATGATCCAGCAGCAGTTGCCTCCGCCAAAGCCAGTATTGCACATAAGATGGAACCTCCTGAGAGATGTAGACCGTTTGAAGCGGCCTCAGTTCATCATATGTGCCCCGGACCGGAGGGTTCCGGATTCCCGAAAATTTTTTGACCCCGGATATCCCGGCGTTACAGCCGCCAGCCGGTGACCATGCCGGCGGCGCTGTCCCGCTCCCACTGGGTGAAAATCCCCTTTTCCATCAGGGAGTCCGCCAGGGTCCCCATGCCGTCGGCCCGGAAGGCGTCCAGGGCGTAATAGGAGACATAGACCAGGTCGGCCCGAAGGAAGGGGTCGTTTTGCAGCATGGCGGCCTCGCCGGGAGTCAGAACGCCGGCCTCCAGGGCCCGGGCAAGGGCGTCGGAGAGGTTGGTGTTGGCGGCGGAGCTGTAGCCCAGGGCCCGGAGGATAAACTCCGTGTACTGCCGGGCGTTTACCGGAGCGGAGGGGCGGAACTGGGTGGCGCTGTATCCGTTGGTATAGCCCCGCTCATAGGCATAGCCCACATATTTCTCCCCCTGGGAGCCCTTTTGGATATCGGTGAAGGGGATGCTGCCGGACCAGGCCAGGGCGGCCTCCTCTTCCCCCAGCACCCGGATGAACATGATGAGGGCCTGAAGCCGGGTGGGGGCGGCCTCCAGGTCAAAGCCCTGGCCGTATCCGGTGAGACTGCCCCGAAAAAGGCCCAGGGATTTCAGGGCCCCGGCCATGGCGTTGTAATCTGTGGCGGTGGAATAGCTGACGGAGCCGGTTCCCTGACAGTCCACCACGGCGGTCTTGCTGGTAATCAGCACGCTGGCGGCGGTATCCTCCGCGGCGATGTAGCGGTGATTGGCCGCCAGAGCCCCGCCGGCCGGAACGGCGGCGCCGGCGGTGGCGTCCACCACCTCGCCGAAGGCGCAGGTAAACTGCCCGCCTCCCGCCAGAAGCAGCACGCTTTCTCCGGTGGAGAGGGGCAGCAGGTCTCCCTGCTTCAGGCGGAGCTCCGTCCAGCCGCCGGCGGAGGCAGAGGGAACGGCAGGCACCTCCAGACCGTTTCCGCCGTTTTCCAGCAGCAGCGCGTCTGAAGCGTCCAGCCGGGCGTTGACGGCGGCGTCCACGGCGCTGGTAAAAATACCGTTGAGATAAGACAGGGAGGCCAGGGGGTCCGCCGCATCGCCGACGGCCAGCGCCCAGGCGGCCAGCGCCAGTGTCAGCGGCAGAACGAAGAGAAATCCTTTTTTTCGCATGAGAGTGCGTCCTTTCTGTGCCGCGGAAACGGCATGCGCGGCGTCATCGGTTGGCAATGCGGTAGCTGAGGGTCAGCAGGCTGTCCGCAAAATGGATATTTTCAATCTTGACCTCCGGCACGGAGCTGGTCAGCTCCACATTGGTGAAGTTCCAGAAGCCCCGGACACCCTGGTCGACGAGGTGGTCCGCCATGCTCTGGGCGACGGCCTGGGGAATGGTCAGCACCACTACATCCACGCTGTGGTTTTTCAGATAGCCGTCCAGCTCGTCCATAGGGAGAATGGGAACGCCGTTGACCCGGGTGTTGGTGACGGCGGGGGAGATGTCAAAGGCGGCGTCCACGGAAAAGCCCGCGTGGGCAAAGCCGAAATTTTGCAGCAGGGCGTGGCCCAGGTTGCCGACGCCGATGATGATGAGATGGTGGTTGTTGTCCACGCCCAGGATGTGGCCGATTTCCGTGTGAAGCTCCTCTACGTTATAGCCATACCCCTGCTGTCCGAACTCGCCGAAACAGCTCAGGTCCTGGCGGATCTGGGAGGCGGTGATGTTCATTTCCTGGCCCAGGGAGTGGGACGAGATGCGCACGACACCCCTGGCGCAGAGCTCCGTCAGCTGACGGTAATACCGGGGCAGGCGGCGGATGACAGCATCAGAGATGTTTTCCTTTTTCATACCATTCACTCCTAAAAAGCCGCTGATGAAAGGATACTTGTCCTCTAGTTTAGCCCAAAAACGTAGACTTGTCAATTTTTTTAACAATCTTTTTCGGAGAAAATTCAAAGAAAAAATTTTTTCAAAAATTTTTAAAAAAGCTTTACAGAACCGGGAAAGTCTGCTATACTACCAAAGTACCTGTGGTGCAGGGGTTTTGCGGGCGCGGTTCGGAACGTATGTCGAACCGGCGTGGGGCAAAGAGCCCTGCGGACAGGACGGCTGTTTCCTTCAATTTTATATTGTCAGGTATGCGCCCGTGGCGCAGTTGGATAGCGCGTCAGACTCCGACGTTTCTGACAACTCCGGCTGAGATACGGCGCAAAGCCCTGCAAACAGGGGCGTTGGCGGATCGGCAGAGGAAAAAACGCCGTGAGCTGACTACTGTTTGACTACTATTTCCCCGGATAGCCGGAAAACTGAAAATCTTATATTGTCAGGTATGCGCCCGTGGCGCAGTTGGATAGCGCGTCAGACTCCGACTCTGAAGGCCGCTGGTTCGAATCCAGTCGGGCGTACCAAAAGCTCTAAAAACGCAGTTTTTAGAGCTTTTTTTGTAACTTTTTGCATCTATTTTGAAGATTTGAAAGGGAGGATTTTACCATGTCCAAATACGCCGGAACCCAGACGGAGAAAAACCTGCAGGCCGCTTTTGCCGGGGAGTCCCAGGCCCGGAACAAGTACACCTATTTTGCGTCCAAGGCCAAGAAAGAGGGCTTCGAGCAGATTGCCGCCCTGTTCCTGAAAACCGCCGACAACGAAAAAGAGCACGCCAAAATGTGGTTCAAGGAGCTGGCGGGCATTGGATCCACCGCTGAGAACCTGGGCGCTGCCGCCGACGGCGAGAACTACGAGTGGACGGATATGTACGAGGGCTTTGCCAGGACCGCCGAGGCCGAGGGCTTCCCGGAGCTGGCCGCCAAATTCCGGGCCGTTGGCGAGATCGAGAAGCACCACGAGGAGCGCTACCGGGCTCTGCTGAAAAACGTGGAGGCTCAGGAGGTCTTCGAAAAGAGCGAGGTCAAGGTCTGGGAGTGCCGGAACTGCGGCCATATCGTAGTGGGCACCGCCGCGCCGGAGCTCTGCCCTGTCTGCGCCCATCCCCAGGCTTACTTCGAGGTCCACGCGGAGAATTATTGAGTACATACGGACAGCGGCATGGAGCTTCGCTCCATGCCGCCTGGCTTTTCAGAACACCTCTCCCCTGCTCTATCTTTTGCTGATTCGCTCTTCCTCTTCCCGGCGGAAGGAGTAGGGCAGTTCTGTTGCTCCTAACTCGTGTGCTATCCCACAGGCCAAGCGGAAGCCAGCGATGAAACTTTCCAGAGATACGTCGTCCTGCAGCCTTGCCTCGGCATCCACCAGCTCCAACAGCCGTATCTGATTGCGACGGTCTAACCTTTTTTCCAGCTTCCGGTACAGTCGAACCACTTCTGCCTGTTGTTCAACACAGAAAGTTTCTGTTGCAAAGCGGGCTTGTAACGCCTGCATGTAATCATACATGGTATTCCCTCCCCCCTCAGATATCCAAGCCCCGTTGGAGTGCCTCACTGGCAGCCTTTTTGTTTTTATCGAAAACGTGGGTATAGATATCCAGTGTCGTGGACGGCTGGCTGTGTCCCAGTAGGCCCGCCACTGTTGCCACATCAGCACCGCCCGCAATCAGCAGACTTGCGTTACTGTGACGAAGGGAATGCACGTTCAGCTTTTCCGGAAGTCCGTTCTTTTTCAGAATCATCTTGAACCGCCAGGTGAAGGTGCTGGGCGTCATCGGGTCCTGACTGTCGTGCTTGCGGAACACGAAATCATCAGCAGTCAGTTGTCGGTCTTCGTAAGCGTCGGCCTGCCACACACACTCACAATAATACTCCTTCAGCAGGCTTTCCATTTCAGGAGAAAAGTAGACGTAGCGGTCACCTGCCGCTGTCTTGGTATCCTTGACGATGATATCTTCCCCTGTAATCTTCACCACGTTCCGTTGGATGTGGATACTCTTGCGTTCGTAATCGATGTCGGACCACTTCAAGCCACAGCACTCTCCCCTTCTCATCCCTGTGGCGATAATCAGCTTGTAATAGGTCTCATATTTGAGGCTTTCGTTTTCCAGAGCCATAATGATCTTCTGCATGGTTTCCTCGTCCGCAATCACCTTTTCTTTCTTCTTGCCAGAATATTTGTACGTTCTCCAGGCCGGATTGTGATTGATAAAGCCGCTCTCCATCGTATCGGAGAGGATTCCACATAAACAGGCGTGGACTCCCTCAACCGTGTACTCGGAGAGCGGCATTCCAGTATTTTGACTTGTTTGCTTCCGCAGCTCGGCGTAGAGCTTTCGGAAGTGCTCAGGGCGGAGGTCTACTAATTTATAGCCACCCAGGTACGGCAGGAAGCGGTCAATGTCCTGCTTGTCACGGGCCAGCGTGGACTTCGCCAGCTTGTCCGGTGCGATATCCCGGAGCCAGATTTGAACGTACTGCACCAGTGTGATGGTTCGATCTGCGGTCAGCGGAGTATCCTTGCACTCCCGTTCAAAGAAAACCGCTTGCTCATTGAGCCATTTTTCTTTTTGCTTTGGCGTGAGGCCCTCCGGCGGCCTCACTGTTTTCTGCTGTGCGGCCCGGCGCTTGCCAGTGTGGTCGTAACCCATGGAGACTACCAGTAAATAACTGCTTCCCCGTTTTCGAATACTTGCCATTTCGCATCTTCCCTTCTGTCCTCAGTCCGGCTGAGGTTTCTTTTGGCAAGCACAACATACCCCAATTCTTGCCGTATAGCTACTGCTTTTTTGCTTCAGGACGGAGATTCTACGAAAGCACCAATCACGCGCTCTCAAAATCTCTGCCGCTGAAATCGAATACGGTCTGCGCATGGATTTTTGCTGCCTGACGTTTCAGCTGTAACTGCGGGTGGCAGTAGGTTCTCTCCAGGAAGCCGGTGTCTCCGTGACCGGCCAGCTCTGCCACCGTCTGCTTGTCTACGCCGTTGTGAAGCATAGTGGACACAAAATAGTGACGGAGGGTGTGCAGATGGAACTCTCTCGGAAATCCGTTCTTATCATAGAGACGGCGGAGATGCCGGGAGAACGAATCCGGGTGCATCAGCTTCCCAGTCTCATTTGTGAACACATAATCGCTCATCTCAAAGCCGCCGACTTGTGCCTCGCACATTTTCTGGTAGCAGTAGCTGCGGAGGATACTGGTCATGTCTTCGCTGAGATAGATTATTCGGGCCTGCCCATTTTTCGTAGTTCCCTCGATCACACCTTGACCTGGAACAGAGCTGCGGGAGCGGCTGACGGTCAGGATGCTCTCGTCGCCATTCATAACGATGTCCTGCCATTTGAGGGCACACAACTCTCCCCTGCGGCAGCCGGTATAGATTGCCAGGGCGTAAAAGGTCTTGTAGGGATCATCTTCGTTGGCGAGAATTTCCAGAAATCTATGGGCCTCCTCATCTGTGGGGATCAGCTGTGTCCTCGATGTTGTCTCCGGCAGGTCAATCATCCGAGCCGGATTTTTCTCAATGATCTCGTTTCGCTTCGCATCGCTCAGTACCGCAGAGGCAACTGTCAAATATTTCTGGACAGTTGCCTCTTGAATTGGTTTGCCATGGTAGGTCCGCTTTCTTAACTCTACCAACATATTTTCTAGAGCGATGGGCCGGAGACGATTCAGCTTGATGTTTCCAATCATCGGATACACCGCCTTCAATGACCGGCGATAAAATCCGAGCGTACTCGGAGCATATCTCGTCTGCCGCTCCAGCCAGCGGGCAGCGTACTCTTGAAAGGTCATCTCTCCATCCTCACAGTAGCCGTTCTTAACCTGCTTCTCGAACTCCTCCGCCTCGTGAGCGACATACTGCGAGATACCGCGGCCACCCACGGTCTGAGGCACCGTGATTGTCTTCGCCCTGCTGATTTTTCTTCCGTCAGGACGGTAGCCGTTGCTGACGGTGATTTTGAATTTGCGCACGTCTAACTTTTTGATGCTTGCCATAAGAATTCCTTTCTACATACTTATGTTCATGCCCTGAGTGTGCGTGTCGGCGGTCAGCTTCTGCCCCATCGCCAGTTTCTTCAGAGCTTCCCGGCGGCGCTGCTTGCTGTCCGTCCAGGTTGGTGGCGCGGGAAGCGGCGGCAAATCATTACCGCGCTCCAGAGCTCTGCCCAGCCGGAGAAGGCCGCTTGCCAGATTTCTCATCCAGCCCTCAGCCGGTTCCAGACTGCCGGGACGAAAGCCCACGGTCTGCCGGTATGCGAACAGTGCTTCCAGATTCTCCTTGAGAAAAGTCTCGTCGTGCAAACTACTGTCCCGGCACTTGCGCCCATTGGGACAGGTGAAGGTGATGTGCTTCCGCGTGTCCGTCCAGGTGACCTCGTAGCCCTCGTACTCCATGTTCTCAATGAAACTCTCCCGGTCAACAGCGTACTCCAGCGCCTCGTTGATGGCCTGGATCAAATCCAGCTTCCAGCTGTCATTGCGCAGGCCAGCCTGATACTCACCGGGCTTCATCCGTTTCTTCTTCGGATATCTCTCCGGCTCCTCCAGCACCCGCAGTCCGTGGGCCATGCAGATCTCATCATTGAGCTTCCGATGTGCCAGCAGGGTATCACGGTTCTGGTGGAGCTTTCTTCCGTTCTCGCAGCTGACGCTGTTTACCACCAGATGATTGTGGAGGTGGTTGGTATCAACGTGGGTGGCGATCACCACCTCGTAACCGGGGAACGCTCTCTGGGCCAGTTCCAGACCAATTGCGTTGGCCTCCTGCGGAGTAAGGGCATCCGTTTCAGCGAAGGACTGCACGAAGTGGTAGAATTGTCTGCCGTCGGTTTTCTTGAATCGCTGTTTCGTCGTCATCATCTCCGTGTAGACGGACTGCGGAACGCAGTTGTGGCCGGTGACAAATCGAAGTCCGCCGGCGCTAGTCTTCTTCTCCTGCTGGACGTATTTCAATACGCCGCCCAGCACACCAGCCGTCTGTTTCTTGTTTTTGATTGCCGTGAACGTTGCCATCAGTCCACCTCCGTCAGACGGCTGACCTGTTCGCAGAGTGCGGTGTATCCGTCGACCAGTTCATCGCCCCGTAGGACAGTAAGCCGTCCCATGTTAGCAAGCATGGTGAGCTGGTTGAGGTTGCGGCCCTGGGCTTTCAGCTCAGAGAGGAGCGCATCCAGGCCCTCCACTCGAACGATCTCCTTCCCCAAGCCGCAGATGCACAGGTAGTCCGTGAGCGTCATGTTGGCATCTCGGGCACGCTGCTGGAGCTGCGCTTTCACCTTCGGCGTCATCCGAGCTGTAACAATCTCAGTTTTCTTCTGCATTTCCGTTTCCTTCCTTCTCCCCTTTAGGGGCAGGGGGTGTCGGGGCTCTGCCCCGGCGAATGCGGCCGGCGTATAGCCGGACGCTATGCTTGCCCCACCCGAGGGTGGGTTTTCCGCCTCAGCGGGGCCTGTCCGCGCATCTAAGAGGACCTGCCGTATTTACTCTTGCGCCGCTGAGAAAGCGCACACGCCGCCCTCACTGCGCCACACACTCTGGAAATATCGGCGCGTCCTCTATCCATAGCGCGTCAAGCACTTGCGGCTTTGGAATCCGACTCTGCGACGGTTGGTCGATATTTTCACCACCCGCAAAAATACCGTCATTACCGACGCGACCGACACGCTCCAGCTCAATTAAGCGGCGGTCGTGCGTCCGGCGGAACCGACGGATGAACCCGTAGTGTTCCAGCTCCTCCGCACAACTCCGCATCTTTCGTGTCAGCACATTTCCGGGATAGAGAACACCGCACCTCTGACGCAGCGTCGCAGAGAGTTCCTCCGCGGTCCCACTGAATGAACCGGCTTCTCTGAGCCAAACTAACAGATGATCCAGAACCTCTTCAGACAGAGCGGGGTCATCTACGGCGCTGTCCGAACACAGTTCCCACACATGACCATCTTGATTAAACTCCAGCGCCAGCTCCCTCATCTGAATGTCCCGCTCGGTACAATGAAGGACCGCGCTGCTCTCCGACCGCTTAGAACGAATCAGCACTAGGGTTCCATCTGCCGCTCCAGCGATTCCAGTCGTGCCGCTGATTCGGTTCAGCGGATCGTCATCTTTCATCTTCCGAAGGTGGTGGATGACCAGAACTGTCAGGTGGTGATGGTCGGCAAATCTCTTGAGCAGCGACAGGTCGTTGTAGTCACAGCCGTAGCTGACGTCAGCGGCTGTCCGCACCTTTTGCAGTGTGTCGATGATGATCAAACGGGTGTCCGGGTGCCTCTCCGTAAACTCAAGGAGTTGCCGCAGTAGCCTTGTGTCTCCCCCTCTGTTCGGCCTCGTCAGCATTTGGGCCTCCGTTGAAAAATGCAGGGAAGAAAAATCGTCCGGCTCGCTGCCCACCATTTCTGAAAGCCGGTTTTGGATTCTCTGCCGGTCGTCCTCTAGACAGAGATACAACACTGTGGCGGATCGCACAGCAAATTTCCAGACGAGTTTGCCGGAGACGATTCGTGTGCAGAGCCATAGGGCTAGCAAGGACTTCCCTACTTTTGGCGCTCCGGCCAGGATGTACAGCCCAGGAGCCAGCAGGCCATCCACCAGAAACAGAGGCTGCCGCATCGGCTGGCTCAGCAGCGTTTCCGCGTCTATCGTTTTCAGGTTTGTCATGAAATCACTCCCTTCTGGTATCGACAAGGTATCCGTATTTGTGGTAGCATTATGCCAATTACAAAAATGGACTTTTTCTTATCGCAACACACGAGTCGAGAACCGTCAAGACACATCTTTAATTTTATTTTGGCAATTTTAAGGGGAGCAGATTATCATGTGGGTTTTCAAAATGTACTTTCAAGACGACGGGGAGTTTTTCGAGTACGACCCCCTCGGGATGCAGGGCGCAGCCGGTACGGAAAAGGCCCTCCCCTATTTGGAGAGTCTTCTGAGCTTTCTCGAACTGAATTCGGAGGACTGGGAGCCGCTGATCCAACAGGCCGCCGCTGACCTGGAGCGGTTTCTCTCCACAGGCGACCCGGCGTACACCGATCACATGATGCAGGTGCTGGGCGAACTAAGTGCGAGACATGTTTACTTCCAGCTCTTGTATCTCCGGTGGTTCGGGCGCAGGGTCTTGGGAAAGATCGAATCCCGGATGGCAGAAGAACTGCGCCTGCTCCCGGCTCAACTCACAGCATACCGGAAACAGGCGCAGAGGTTTTTGGAGCGTATTTTGGACATTGACCAAGTGGGCAGAGAGGTCCGGAAGAATATGCGGGGAGCCTATCTGTTTGATGGCCCCAGGGACGCTACCCTTTTTTGTTTTGAACCGATACCCATCAGCCTTGGTGTGATCCGAAGAGGTGATTGTGTAGAAATCCTATACCCGAACACAATCCGGGACCTGATAGACTTCTCTCTCCGGGAATGCGTTAAACAGGAGATTCCGGTCCGACGGTGCAGGAATTGTGGGCGGTACTTCCCCATCACCGGGCGGGTCACGGCGGAGTATTGCAGCCGTCCCAGCCCGTCCGGCAAGCTCTGCTGGAGCACCGCTCCTGTTCGGAAGTGGGCGGAGAGCCGCCGGAGCGACCAAGTCTTTCAGGAATATCGCCGGGAATACAAGCGCCGCTTCGCCTGGATCAAGGCTGGGAAAATCATGGAGGAGCAATTCGCCATCTGGCACAAAGCCGCTAAGGCTAGAAAGAAGGACTGCGACCGGGAGGTCATTTCTCTGGATGAGTTTAAAGCGTGGCTGAAGGATTCCTAAAAAATAACAAAGCGAGACGAATGGCTTCGTCCCGCTTTGCAAATCTGCCTTTTACAGATTCTGTTTAAAAAACGACTCCATCTCCGCAAGGTTGGCGTCCTCACTGCCTCCCTCTATTTTAACGGTCACTGTATCGCCGCACTTGACGCCCAGACTCATCACGGCCATCAGCTTTGTAGCGGCGGCGGATTTGCCATCCGCTTTTTCCACCGTCACCACACTGTCCAGCGCCTTGGCCTCTTTAGCCAGCATCCCCGCCGGACGGGCGTGTATTCCAACGTTGTCCTGAATGGTGTATGTAAACTGTTTCATAGCGTTCAACTCCTAATCTTGAAGATTCCCCGTTACAGGAGGCCCTTTTCAATCAGCTCTCTGGCTTCATGCAGACTGGCGCAAACTCTGCTGACCATCAGGCCCTCCGGCGGCGGGACCATATCCGGCACCATCACGGTGACGCACCCCGCCGCCATGCTGGCCCGGACGCCGTTGAGACTGTCCTCGAAGACATAGCAGTCCCCCGGCGGGCATCCGATTTCCCCGGCGGCCAGGAGGAAAATATCCGGCTCCGGCTTCCCCCGCTCCACCTGCTGGCCGCTGACCACGGCGTCGAAAAAGCGCTCCAGCCCCGCGGCGCGGAGGTTTGACGCAATCCGCTCCCGTCCGCTGCTGCTGGCCACTGCGATGCTCACGCCCCGGGCGCTGAGATAGTCCAGCAGCTCCCCGGCTCCAGGCTTCACCGGAGGTCCCTGTTTTTCCAAAACAGCGTCCACCCGGGCGAGACACCCCGCCTGAAAGGCATACGGGTCCACCGCCGGATAATACCGGCGAATCACCTCCCGCATTCCCTCGCCGCTGGTGCCGCTGACGGCGGAGGGAAACGCCGGGTCGGGAGGCTGGCCGAAAGCTCGGGCCATCTCCACCCAGCTCTCCTGATACAGCCGTTCCGTGTCCAGCAGCAGGCCGTCCATGTCGAAAATCGCGCCCCGTTTCACCGGCGTTCCCCCCTTATCCTCAATCCAGACTCTCCAGCCGTTTTTCCAGCGCTTTCCGGGCTCCATCATACCCCGGCTTGCCCAAAAGCGCAAACATATTTTTCTTGTATGCCTCCACACCCGGCTGATCGAAGGGATTCACGCCGATCATGTAGCCGGAGACCGCAAGGCTCTTCCAGAAGAAGTATACCAGCTCACCGAAGGTGTAGTCGCTGAGCTCGTTCAGGGTAATGACCAGGTTGGGCGTGCCGCCGTCCACGTGGGCCAGAAGGGTGCCCTTCATGGCCTTTTCGTTCATCGCCTGCAAGGTCATCCCCGCGGCGAAGTCCAGACCGTCCACGTTTTCCGGGTCGGCGGGCACCGTGATTTCCCGCCGGGCCCGCTCGACCCAGAGAACCGTCTCAAAAAGGGTTCGGGACCCGTCCTGAATAAACTGGCCGATGGAGTGGAGGTCCGTGGTGAAGCTGGCGGACACCGGGAACAGGCCCTTGCCCTCCTTGCCCTCGGACTCCGCCATCAGCTGCTTGTACCACTCGCCGAACTGGACCAGAGCGGGCTCGTAGCTGGCCAGAATCTCCACCTGCTTGCCCTTCATCAGCATGAGGAACCGGGCGGCCGCGTAAAGCATGGCGTCGTTCTGAAGAAGCTCCGGGTTTTGATACCGCTCACAGGCATCCAGACAGCCCTTCATCACCTGGTCGATGTCCATGCCCCCTGCCGCCATGGGCAGAAGCCCCACGGCGCTGAGGCAGGAGAACCGCCCGCCGATGTCGTCCGGCACCACAAAGGTCTCGTAGCCCTCGGCCTCCGCCAGACCCCGGAGGGCCCCCCTGGCTTTGTCAGTGGTGGCGTAGATGCGTTCCCGGGCTCCCTCCTTGCCGTAGCGCTCTTCCAGCTTCGTCTTGAAGATGCGGAAGGCGGCGGCGGGCTCCGTGGTGGTGCCGGACTTGGAGATGACATTGACGGAGAAATCCCGGTCTCCGATGATGTCCAAGAGGTCCGAAATATAGCTGGAGCTGAGGTTGTTCCCGGCAAAGTAGACTTCCACGCCCCGGCCCTTTCGCAGCTGGCTGCCGAAAGGACCCTTGGTAAACTCCAGACCCGCCCGGGCCCCCAGGTAGCTGCCGCCGATGCCGATGGACACCAGCACCTGGCTCTGGGCCTGGATGCGCCCGGCGGCGGCCTTGATCCGGGCAAACTCTTCCCGGTCATAGGTGTGGGGCAGGTCCAGCCAGCCCAGCATTTCGTGTCCCTGGCCGGTGCGCTCGGAGAGGAGCATGGAGGCCGTCTCCGCCAGGGGGCGGACGTACTCCAGTTCGTGGTCCCGGAAGCCGGCGTTCTGGATATTCAGCTTGATGGACATGTCCTCACTCCTCCACAATCTGAATGACGGACCCCACGTGCAGCTCCGGCATGGTTCCCTCCACGTAGATGGTGCCCTGGAGGTCCACCTCTGTCTGACCACTGAAGGAGACGGAGCAGTGGCCCAGGCCCGCCAGCGTGACAGGGGCCTCTGCGCCCACGGCGGTGATTCTGTAGGAGACGCCGTCCAGGACCAGCGTCTGCCCCGGGGCAATTCTGCCGTTCACAGGGGTGACGTCCACGTGGTAGCAGTAGTCGGTGATTTCCTCCGGCGCGTTGTCTCCGAACAGGACGAACATATTGGAGTCCTTGAATTCGTCCACGCAGGCGCCCAGGGCCTTGACCTTGTTCTCATAGATAATCTTCATAACAAACCCTTTCTGTCAATTAGGAATGAGGAATGAGAAATCAGGAATTGTGGTTTTGGGACAGGCTTTTCTGTCAAACAGGAATGAGCCGTTTTAAGGCCCGATTCCCTCAAGCGTACAGGCCGAAGCTGGCAGCGTAGGCCAGCAGCACCCGGAGCCAGCCGGTGGCAAAGCGGGAATACATGACGGACACCACGCCCACCTCAATGGTCTCGGTCTCCGCCTCCGCAAGGCCCAGACCCACGGGGATGAAGTCGCAGGCTCCCTGGCAGTTGATGGCAAACAGGGCGGGCAGGGCCAGCTGGGGGGCGACGTTGCCCTTTCCAATCTCCGCGCCCACCAGCGTGCCGACGATCTGAGCAATCACCGCGCCGGGCCCCAGCAGGGCCGACAGGCCGGGGATGGAGCAGATGACGCCCAGGGCGACCAGGCCGAAGATGTTGCCCGCCAGCGGCGTCAGGACGGCGGCAAAGGCGTTGCCGAAGCCGGAGCCGTTGATGACGCCGATGAGCATGGACACAAAGGCCATGAAGGGCAGCAGGGTCGTGATGCAGGTCTGAATGGCGTCCCGGGCGGCCTGATAGAAGGTGTTGACCACCTTGCCCGCCGCCAGGCCCAGCTTGGTGACCAGGGACTTGTTCTCCTGCTTCGCCAGAGTCTCGGAGACCTTCTGGTCCGCGGTGAAACGGGCTTTCTGGGGCTCCTCCGCCTTCGGAGCGCCCTCCGCCAGGGAAACTTGCTCGCTGGTGACAGCGGAGACATAGATGTCCTCTTTGATGAACTGGGCCATGGGGCCGGACTTGCCCACGGGCATGACGTTGATGGTGGGGATGCGCTTCTTGGGGTAGATACCGCAACGGAGAGTCCCGCCGCAGTCGATGATGACCAGGGCCAGTTCTTCCTCGGGGCAGTTGGTCTTGAAGCCGTTGACGGGGGTCAGACCCGTCAGCTCCACAATCCTGGCCAGGCACTCCGGTTCCGCGCCGCCGCCGGTGATGTACATGACCTTGTTGCGCTGCTCGGTAGGCGTGATGGTCAGGGGACCGCCGAAGCCGCCGGGGCCCTTCTCCACGCGAATGGAACGATAGTCAGACATAATCCTCTCTCCTCCTTACTTCGCGGCCTTGAACTCGCGGCTCAAGGTGACGCCCTGCTGCTTTTCCACCATCTTCGTGGTAAACTCCGTGGCCCAGCCGGAAATGAAGTTGGCCGCAAGCCCCACCAGAAGATACCGGACCGCCAGGGGCGTGGTATCCAGGCCCAGGGCCGTGATGCCGTTGGCGATGCCCAGCCAGATGAAGAGCTCAGAGGCGTTGATATGGGGGAACAGACCGTTGTTCGTGTGGCAGTGGTAGGTAGCGGAAGCGTAGTAGCAGGGCTTGTAGAACTCGGGCATGAATTTGCCGATGGACAGGGCCATGGGATTGCCCAGCATGAAGGCGCTGACAAAGGGCAGCACCGCATAGCGGAGAACCGGGTTTCCGGTGCAGACCTTGGCGAGGCGCGCCACGGTCTTCTCCCCGGCCATGGCCATGACGGCGTTCATCAGCACCAGCAGCATGACGATGGTGGGGATGATGCCGGTGACCCAGCTCAAAAACTGCTGTCCGCCCAGGGTGAAGAGGTTCATAAACCCGGCGGCTAAATTGACAATGAAATCCATAGAAATCCACCTTTCAGGTTCTTCCGGTCAGGGTCCTCCCTACCCGCTGGAAGGGAGAGGGCGGCTGGGGAATCTCCTCGCCGGAGATAAATTTGTTATAGGAATTCCGGGCGTCCAGAATGGCCCTGCGCAGGTTCCTGCCGTGCTTCGGCAGGTCCTCCTCCGTCAGGCCGCCCACGTGCTTCCCTTCAAAGCCGGGAAGCGCCGTCACCCGGGCAAAGCAGGTGACGCCGAAGAGCTTTCTGCCCTCCTGAATCACGCCGCTTTCGTCAATGAGGAACATCACAATGGCCCCGGCGTGGAAGCCTCCGGCCTGACGGCCGCAGGCCACCTTCCCCCGGCGGCGGAGCTTCATGAACTCCCGGGAAAAATGGCGCATCTGCACCATGCTCAGCACCGCCTGGACCACGAACATCCCGGCAATCAACAGACCCAGCTGAACCATAGAGAACGCTCCTTTCAGACCTGCCGGTACAGCGCCCGCAGAAGGGCCTGGAAATCGGCGGCGTGGGTGATTTTTTCCATCAGGCCGCTGTCCTTGGCGACGCTGATAATCTCCTCGTAGACCCGGACGAGGATGCCGTCCTCGGCGTCCACCTTCTCCGGCAGGCCCAGGAGGAAAATGAGCTGAATTTCCCGGTCCCGGTACCGGACCGGCTGGGGGAATACGCCCACCGCCAGCACCATCCGGTCCCCGGCCTTCTGGACGGTGTGGGGAATGGCTACGCCGTGGTCAAAGGCCATGGAGCCCTTTTCCTCCCGCTCCCGGAGACGCCGGGCAAAGTCCCCGTCCACCTGGCCCCCCTCCGTCAGGGAGGCGACCATGGTCTCCACCGCCTCCTCATAGGTCCCGCCGCCGTCAAAGCGGAAGAACCGGCTTTCGTCCAGCAGGCCCACCATGACAAACCAGTTGTTGTCCAGGACGGGGACGTCCACCTGGTCCCAGTATTTGGCCTTTTCGATCTTGTGGCGGATGTCCTGCTCGTTGAAAATCTCGTGTATGAAAATCACCGGCTGTTCCGTCCGGCAGGGGAGCTGGACGGTGGTGAAAATCAGACCGAACTCCGCCAGGCGTTCCGGCGTCGCCTTTTCCATGGACAGCAGTGTCAGTTCCACGGAGCTGTCCAGCACCCGCTTCAGCTGGGAGGCCACCAGCCGGGCGGTGACCCGGCCCACGCCGCAGACCACCGCAGCCCGGAAGGGACGGCGGCGCTTGGCGCTCTCCTCCAGGAAAACCCCGAAGTAAGAGGCGAGATAACTCCGCTCGTCCTCTGTCACCTCCACGCCGTACCTTGCCCGAATTACCTGAGCGGCCACGCCGCCCATCTGCCAGGCCAGGGGATATTTCTCCCGCAGCTCCGCCACCACGCCGCTTTTCAGCCGGACGTGGAAGCGGAGGCGGTTAATCATGAACATCAGGTGATAGAGGAATTCCTCCATGAACTCCGGCCGCTCCAGGGTGATGTTCAGCTCCAGCCGTATCTGCCGGAAAATCTCATCCGCCAGGGGGCCCATGGCCTGGTCCAGCTCAATGGCCTTCATGTTCTCCGCGTCCGCCGGGGTCCGCATCCCCACAATGGGAAGCAGCGCAAACAGCTTTTCTTCCGGGGGAAATTCCACATGGAAAAACCGGCCAATCTCCTCCAGCAGTCCGTCAATCACGCCGAACTCCCGGCGGGCGGTGAGACTGTAGAAGGCCTGGGGCAGGTTTTTCAGAGGGTGCCCAGTGAGAAAGCGGTCCAGCATCACCGTCAGGAAGCGCTGGAAGGCGTCGCTTTTTTCAAAGGGGCTTTGGGAGAAGGAGGCGTCCACCAGCTCCGTAATCTCCGGGTCCAGGGGATAATCCCGGTACAGGGCTTCATAGGCGTTTTCCAGAATGTAATTCCGGATATCCGTCTCCTGACCCTGGAGGACCAGACCCTTGCTGGTCTTGCCCAGGATGGACAGCCGGCAGGGCTCAAGCTCCGCCCGGAGCTTTTTCAGGTCGCCAGTGAAGGTGCTGCGGCCAATGCTCATCTCATAGGCCAGGTCGTCCGTCAGCAGCGGCGCGTCCGCCCGCATAAGCCGCCCGAACATGTAGTCCATGCGGTTCCGGGGGGAATTGAAGCGCTCGTCGCTCTCCGTGAGACGGGCCCGCGCGTCATGAAAGGCGGCGCCGTCATAGACATGGAGGGTATACCGGCCCTGCGCGCTTTCCACGGCGGCGCAGCCCTTCAGGTCCTCGTTGAGCTGCTTGATGTCGTTGCGGACGGTCCGCTCACTGACCTCCAGCCTCTCCGCCAGCTCTCCGGCGGAAAGGGTATGTACGCGGCAAAAGGCCAGGAGGATGCTTGCGATGCGGTTTTCTCCGGTTCCCACGCGGTTCCCCTCCTGTCTTTTTAGTCTGCCGGTTACCCTCTGGACTTGCCGCCGGAGATATCAATGGTGGTGCCGGTAATATAGCTGGCCCGGTCGGAAACCAGATAGGTCACCAGGTCGGCCACCTCGTCCAGCTTGCCGTCCCGGCCCAGGGGAATCACCTTGGTGTAATCGGTGGACAAATCTTCGACCCTGCAGCCCCGGGTGTAGGCCAGGGCCTCGTTGTAGGCGGGGCTGCGCAGGCCGGTGGGCTCCAGAATCCCCGGCGCGACGGCGGCGACCCGGATGTTGTACTTGCCCAGCTCCTTGGCCCAGGAGCGGGTGAGGCTGTCCGCCGCGCCGTTGGTGGCGGAGTAGACGGATTGGCCCTGGGAGCCCTCCTTGCCCGACTCGGAGGACATGTTGATAACAACGCCGCCCCCCTGCTTCAGCATCTGCCGGACACAGGCCTGGGTGCACAGAAACATGCCCTTTACGTTGATGTCGAACATCCTGTCATAGGATTCCTCGTCCAGCTCGAATTCAGGCCGCTCACCGGTGACGTCCACCAGCAGGCGGGGCAGGTTGATCCCGGCCACATTGACCAGCGCGTCGATTTTCCCGAACTGCTTCACGACGGCGTCCGCCATCGCCTTGACGTCTTCCTGCCGGGTCACGTCGCATTTGACGCACCAGGCGCCGTCCTGCTCCTCGCCGGTGTTTACGCTCACGTCGGCAATCACCGCCTTCGCTCCCGCCGCCGCCAGCGTCTGCACGGTGTGCCTGCCGATGCCCGACGCGCCGCCGGTGACGATGACCACACGGTCCTCCAGATTCAGCCATCCTTTTTCCATGATGCGTTTCCTCCTGTTTTCCGCGCCTTGCCCGGCGCTTTTGATGGGTTCATCTTAGAGGAAAAACACCGCGATTTTAATACGGCTTTTTTTCGGAGTTTGGAAATACGTTTTTGCGTCTTTTTTCATCCATGAGGAAAAATGTTGGCTGAATTGTGATGATTTTATAATTTACAGTCCTTCTTTTTGTGCAATATATCTAGCTAGTGCTGCACAAGCGAATGCTTATGCGTGAGCGAAGACGTTTTTTCGACAAAAACCCTGCGCTTTGCTTTATTAAAGCGCAGGGAACGTTAATTGTCAAGATTGTTCTGTAAAACCAATCCAGCTCTATATATTTTTAAGGTTTTGAGCTGGTTGTATTTCAAACTTCAATATGGTATACCGAGATTAAAAGTAGCGTTTATTAGAAATCAAAGTCTGCCTTGGAGGGAGGCATGTATGAATAAAATTTATACTCTGCCTGAGATCCGATCGCTCCTTACCCCTGTTTTTGCCTGCTATGGAGTCCGATGCGCTGTCCTGTTCAGCTCACACGCAAAAGGGGGCGTCACTGAACACAGCGATGCCGATATCCTTTCGATGCAGATTGGTGAGATGGCAAAAATGCTTCTCAGCAATGGCGCAAAAGTGCAGATTCCCTCCATTCCCTGGCAGCTGCTTTACGGTATACGAAACCGCATTATACATGGATATGCCAACGTCCATATACAAATCTTGTGGGTTATTGCGACAGAGGATATTCCCAGGCTGAATGCCGTCCTTAACGAGAGCTTTGAACGGGCCAGCAAATTGCTTGGGTATTCTGAGATGTGAAGACCGACTTCCATTGACTACTATTTGACTACTGTTTTGAGAAATAGGAAAAAACCAGCGGAGTCCTTGCACCGCAAGGACTCCGCTGGTCTGCCCGTTTGTTCTGAAATTTATGCAGAATTGCTGAAAGCACTGCAAATACAGGGTTTCCTCTTTGGATGTCAGAAAACTCCGACTCTGAAGGCCGCTGGTTCGAATCCAGTCGGGCGTACCAAAAGCTCTAAAAACGCAGTTTTTAGAGCTTTTTTTGTAACTTTTTGCATCTATTTTGAAGATTTGAAAGGGAGGATTTTACCATGTCCAAATACGCCGGAACCCAGACGGAGAAAAACCTGCAGGCCGCTTTTGCCGGGGAGTCCCAGGCCCGGAACAAGTACACCTATTTTGCGTCCAAGGCCAAGAAAGAGGGCTTCGAGCAGATTGCCGCCCTGTTCCTGAAAACCGCCGACAACGAAAAAGAGCACGCCAAAATGTGGTTCAAGGAGCTGGCGGGCATTGGATCCACCGCTGAGAACCTGGGCGCTGCCGCCGACGGCGAGAACTACGAGTGGACGGATATGTACGAGGGCTTTGCCAGGACCGCCGAGGCCGAGGGCTTCCCGGAGCTGGCCGCCAAATTCCGGGCCGTTGGCGAGATCGAGAAGCACCACGAGGAGCGCTACCGGGCTCTGCTGAAAAACGTGGAGGCTCAGGAGGTCTTCGAAAAGAGCGAGGTCAAGGTCTGGGAGTGCCGGAACTGCGGCCATATCGTGGTGGGAACTTCTGCGCCGGAGGTCTGCCCTGTCTGCGCCCATCCCCAGGCTTACTTCGAGGTCCACGCGGAGAATTATTGAGTACATATGAACGGCGGCATGGAGTGTTTCTCCATGCCGCTTGCCTGTTTCAGGAAGCTCTTTCCGCGTTCCTGCATCAGGGGACTTTTATCTGTTATCCGGTTTCACCGGTCCGGCTCTGCAAATCAGAGCGGCGTTTGCTGTCGGCAAAGCTTAAAACAGGGCTTGCCATTCCCTGACGGCCCCGCTCTCACTCGTCATGGCGCTTTCCCGGGCAATGCCCGTTTCCCCGGCTCACGGGGGCGGAAACTGCCGGATTTTGTGAACAATTTGTAAACAAACGAAAAATTCCAAAAAATTTTCCGAAAAAATAAAACCCCGGCCTCCTTTCAAAGAACTTATATTATAGAGGGGTTTATAAGGCCCACTTTTGAAAGGAGTTTTACATCATGAAAAAACGACTCGCATCCCTGTTCCTGGCTCTGGCGCTGTGCCTGGGCCTCTGCGTCCCGGTCCTGGCGGCGGAAACCGCCGATGAGATCGACCCCAGTCTCAGGCTCATCGCGGAACTGATTGCCGATTGGGACGAAAGCTATGAGCTTCCCGACCTGGACGCCCTCAGCCCCGAGGACCGGGAGACTGTGAAAGCTCTGGTGGACGCCATCCTGCTGGCCCGGGAAGCTCAGCCTGAGACGGAACCTGAGTCTGTGCCTGAAACGGAACCCGAAGCCCAGCCCGAGACCCAGCCCGAACCTGAGACCCAGCCCGAAACCCAGGACGAAGGGGCTCAGACCATCAGCTTCTCTGACGTGCCGACCACGCACACGTTCTACAAGGGCATCATGTACTGCGCCGGAAAGGGCATTGTCAATGGCTATGCAGACGGAACCTTCCAGCCCGCCAAGACTGTAGCCAAGAGCCATTTCTGCGCTATGCTGGCCCGCGGATTCTATGCCGACCAGATTGCCAAGTATGACACCGACTTTATCAAACAGAATTTCGGCACATTTGGACCCACCACACAAACCCTGGCCAATAACAAAATTCTGAAAAACACCAGCTTTCAATATTCTGTCAGCAATACGTCCACCATGGGCACCGGGATTAACCGGTACGACATGGCTCAGCTGATGACCAATATCATGACGGCCAAGGGCTTTGCCGCCAGCGCCAGCCAGAAGAATGCAATCCAGTCCAAGATTACGGATTATAAAAATATCCCCAGCCAGTATCAGGACGCCGTAAAGAACGTATACGCTCTGGGCATTATCTCTGGTTACTCTGACGGCCG
>ERZ808051.463-NODE-463-length-45125-cov-39.187001_pt1 | contig 45125 bp, 43 predicted proteins | sample MGYA00380199_ERZ808051 | MGnify/ENA primary metagenome ERZ808051 (study PRJEB31490, sample SAMN06133391) | mouse gut metagenome | isolation source: J11 | host: mice | place: China: Chengdu | collected 2015-05 ... | reverse complement strand
CAGGCAAAGCAGGAACACGAGCCTTTCTCACATCTTGCGGCTATGGGTAAATTATATGCGGCAGAAGCGGCTACAAACGTGACACGCCGTTGTGCGCAGCTTGCAGGCTATGACGGATATTCAAGAACTTATCCATTTGAGCGTTTCATGCGTGACGCAAAAATCACGGAAATATACGAGGGAACAAGTGAGGTTCAGAGAATGGTTATTTCCTCATATATGGGTATAAAATAAACACCTACTCTAACTCACAGGAGGATAATAACATAGGAAAAATAGCAATCTTAACCTACGCGGACAGCGAGGAGCCGGAAGTCAACAGAATACTTTCCATGTTTGTAGAGTACATAAAATTGGAAGGCACCATTTTCATCGGAGTTCTTTTTTATGGCACCGTTTTACACATTTTCACTGTTGCAAAATTTCAAAAAGGGCTTCCCGATTTCTCGGAAAGCCGCATGAAATCCAGCTTTTTACTGATTACTCGATGATAGTAGCCACACGACCTGAACCAACAGCCCTACCACCCTCACGGATTAGGTTGAGAGAACCTTGCGTGACAGATGGCGTGTTTTCGGGGTTTATTGTAATCATATTTTCTGAAAATAACGATTTTCTCTGTGTTTTTAAAGTTTTTGTAGCCAATTTGTAGCCAAGAGCGTTTGTAAACTTCGCTCAAACTGCGCTCACTTTTTGAGCGAAGTTTTCACTTTCAAATGCAAAATCCTTATTGCAATAGTCCTTCTTTTGGGGTGGTTTGGGGTAATATTTATCTTTCTTTTGGGTAGTTTTGGGGTATTTTCCCCGTTTACCCAAAAAGTTATTTTACTCTATTACCACTCTTTGCAACCGCCATATAAACACACTTCCCACTCATCACAATTGTTGGTACAGTGTAGCAACTTTTTGAGTGTGTTTCAAAAGTTGTGTCTACAATAAAATTATCTACAAATCTGTCCCTTCTTCTATCCATTCCTTTAATTTCTTCTGCAACTCTTTCTTATCAGGCAAATACAATTGATACTCTGATGCATAAATATTGGCATCTTCCGGCAATGTAATTTCTACAAGGGCATCATCTTTTTCCTTACATAGCAAAATTCCTACTGTTGGATTTTCCTCCGGTAATTTCTCATATCTATCATAATAATGCACATACATCAACATCTGTCCTAAATCCTGATGTGTAAGTTTATCAATCTTCAAATCTATCAGTACATAGCACCGTAATAACCTGTTATAGAACACGAGATCCACATAATAGTTATCTTCCTTAAAAGTAAACCGTTTCTGCCTTGCTTCAAATAAGTAACCTTTGCCCAATTCTAACAAAAATTTTTGCAGTTTATTGATAATTGCAGTTTCCAAATCAGACTCCACATATTTTGCTTTTTCATCTAATCCAAGAAATTCAAGCACAGTGGGTTGTTTCACTATATCCTGTGGTTTTGTAATGACATTGCCCTCTTTAGCCAGCCTCATTACCTCATCCTTATCTCTGCTCAGTGCCAACCTCTCATATAGGCTCGAATTATACTGTCTTTGCAATGTTCGTATTCCCCAACCGGATTTTGCTGATTCTATCTCATAAAATTTTCGTTCATCCGCATTTTCTATCCGCATAAGCTGCAAATAATGCGACCATGAAACAAGAAAAGGTTGTTCCTTATCCAATTCCTCAAACACTGTTTGGGATTTTTTAACTGCAAATTCCTCAAACAGTGTTTGGGAAATTCGGTCTGCATATGTAAAATAAAATTTTCTAACATACTCCAAGTTTGTTTCCGAAAATCCTCTTCCAAATTCTTTTGTAAGGCTTTCTGATAATTTTTTTAAAACCTGCTTTCCATATTTTGCCCGTTCTTTCCCTTCCTGCTGTTCCTCAACAATCCATTTCCCAAGGGAGTAGTAAGTCATTAGCTGTACCAAATTTACCTGTTTTGCAGTAATCTGCCTTGCATACTGGATCAGTTCAATGGACTCTGCAATTAACATATCTAAAGACTGATTCGTTTCTATTATTTCATTTTTGCCATCCATCTATTCTCCTCCGACTCGGTTTATACCGTTTAGCGCAGTGCCATAACTTTTTATAAAAATCGATCCCCGCATCATTTAAACTGCACTCAATTAACTATTGATATTTATCCCCTACTCCTCCGTACCTATCTTTCAACCACGATGAAATGTTTAATTATACACTGTTTATTATTGTTTTTATATAAAACCTTATTCAAATTGTTCTTTAAACAATAAATCGCAAATTTTCTGTCAACACGTTCTACCCGACTTTATTTCCCAAATCACAAAAACATTTCTCATTCAATTTTTTCATCACGCCACTGGAAATTTCAGAAATAGTTTCATACAGCCTTTTTGCTAATTTATCATCACTATCTGCCTTATTTACAATCTCAATTTCCATTTCAGTAGTTATATCTGAAAAAACATACTGATAAAATTTATTTGTATCAAACTGCATTTCTTTTTTATCTATTGTAAATGGCTCCCCCTTATCGTTAGGATTTGTATTAACAAGAATAAACTTTTCATCCCCCAGCTTAAATTCATACGTCTTTTTCATATCTTTTCATTCTCCCTTGTATTGTTTGTAATCCACCTTCAATATTATCTGCAACAATTCTTAATACGCTATAATCATCATCTTCATATTCCAATGCGCCTGATTGTATTGTAAACTTGCCATCATTCTTGCTAAGATATATTACATTATCAACATCTAAATTAACAATGAACTGTGGGTTGTGAGTTACCATTATAACTTGCCTCTGTTGTCCCATTCTTCTAAACTGATCCAATACTTTTTCTTTTATAGCACGTTGTGAAATATGATCTTCTGGTTGGTCTATAATGTATATACCCTTATCACGTATTTCTCCGCTTAATAAGGTAAAATACATTTGGGCATCAAAACCTGATGACACCTCATCATAAACATCCATATTTTCTTCCACAATAGTATTCCTAATTTTAAAATCGCTATCCAATTTTGAGTCTATTTTAGTTTTTAATACTTCTAACGGCGTTACTTCGTCTTCGTTTGGATAGTTTTTTATCATGTTTTTTAAATCTAATTCTGTTATTACCTGTGTGTCTATACTTTTTCCTCTTTTGACAATAGATTTTAAAATACCCAGGATATAGTCATTATTAATTTTCTCAACTTGCAATTTTGAAACAAATCTATACTTATCTACCGGATTTGTTTCCGGAATAATTTCTGTATCGGGAATATCTGGTACATATTTTTTTAATCTACGCCTTTTTAACAACAAATCTGCCATACTTTCAATTGCAAGTTCTTTATTCTCAACATAATCTGAAAAAACTGCCTGTTCATCCGTAATTTTTCTACTATACTTTGCTTTATAAGTTTTGAAGTATGTATTAAATATATTTATTTTTTCATTCTCTGCTTTTAGCATCTCTAATTTTTTAATATATCTTTCACTCATCATTTTAAACATATCTAAAGACGTTTCAATATGCCTTTTGTCGACTTCGGAAAGGTCTTTATTATTCATCAATTGATTCATATCTTCAATTGTTTTTTCAAATAAATCCATTAATTTTTGAAGTTCTTTCGTTGCAACCTTCTTTACATTATCTATAAAAGTAATACTTTTTTCAGCAGATTCATTCGCCGGTATCGTAAGTACAGGAAGTCTACTTATATCCGCATCATAAGAAAATTTGTCTTTGAGTGCATCAAATAATTTTTTAAATTCTGCATCTGCTATATTTCTATATTTATCTGAATTAATTGCGTTCGGATAAAAGTTAAATAAATACTTGTCTGGCTTTAAACCATCATCATCAAAGATCCCCCTAATTTCTCCTTGTTGATTATAGCGAAATATATCTGTTTCTTTTATAGTTGTCTTAAAAACAAGTCTATTTTTATCAATATATTTTTCATATCCTATCCGCAGATGTTTTTCAACCTTTTTATAATCATCTGTTATAGCATATAAAAATAAAGATTTTCCTACTGAATTATCACCTATAATAACATTCAATCCTCTTGAAAGAGGAATAGTATTTTCTTGCCCATCAATATCAACAACTACTTCTTTAAAATACTTTTCATTCGGATTATAAAATGAATTTTCAAGTTCTATCCTATGATGATCTGTAACAGCCATCGCTAACCCCTTAAATGATGGCAAGGATTTTATGTATGTAAATTTAAATTCTATTTTCTCGTTTTCTTCTGAGTAAGGATAATACTCCCACCGATGGCAATCCGATCCCGTTAAAAAACGCAACTTCTCCTCAACATTATTTTCTACAGAATATACTTTATTAAAAATTTCGTTCTTTTTATTTCTAAATTCATAAGCATCAAAATAATCCATAAAGACCAGCTCATTAAACAACTCTTTTCCTAATGACATTACATCATTAGCTTGGGGTTTATGTTGTGACGTAGGCGTCTTTTTTTGATGTGCAATCATAATGAAATCAATATTAATATCAGACAAGATTTCAAAGTAATCTCGTTTTGTATATGCACCCATAGTTTTCTTATAGCTACTTACACCTTTCCCTCTTACCATGACTTCTTCAATATTTTTCACTTTATCTTCATCTTTATCATCAAATATTGTAACTATATGAATTACTTTCCCTGCGATGAATTCTACTGAAAATTCTATTCCCGGCAAAACTTTAAGAATACAATTTTCTTTTAATTCTTCTTTCTTCAGTTCGGAATACAATTCATAATTAAAATTATCATGATCTGTAATGGCGCACATTTCTACCTGATGGTTAATTAAACCTTGAACTAATATAGGTAGATTATGTAATGTATTGTCTGCCACTTTTTCACCATCTTTATTTTTTGAATATTCCGAATGCATATGAAAATCTATTTTAAGCCCTTTTGAAACTATTTTTTCCATATGTTCTCCCATCTACATCATATGTTTGTTCTAAAACTTTTTCTATCATTCGGTGCTTATATTTAATAAACTTATTTTTTATCTATTTGCCCCGATAACTGACAATGTACTCCCTCCATAATACGCATCCATATACATATTCAGCGCCCTCTCCAGAGTCACTGTCTTTCCAAGCCCTGAATCCTCACAAAACTTTTCAAGACGTTCAAAGGTTGCTTTCTCTATTCTCGCCGATATCGGCACTGATTCTTTTTTTGCTCTTGGCATGGCTCACTCCTTATAAATCTCATCCAACATTTCTTCCAAAGTTCCATTTTTAGCATACTCCAAAGCATCCACTTGTCGGAAATTATGCTTCATAATCGCAACATTCTCGTCAAATCCAAGAATATAATTCGTTGCAATCTTATAGATAATTTCCGTTGGTGCCAGACCATATACCTGTTTCTCAAAAATATGTTGTAACCGTTCCTCTTTCTCCGGAAACTGTTCCTTTAAAACATTGCTCTGATACAACCGCTTTACAATTTCTGTCATGTATAAACCGGATTTCATATACAAATCAACAAATGTCTTCTCAGGCATATCAAAGCATCCCGGATTTTCCTGTTCCAGCATATCAACCATCTTTTTCACTACCCACTTCGGCGTAAAAATCTGGTTTGTTTTCTGCGGCGGAATATAATCAAAAATATCCTCTGTGCTGTCCTCATCAAAATAATCTGCCAGTTTTCTTTTTAAATTCAGGAACTCTCTAACAGAATCGTTAAACACAACCGCACCAAACATCTTGCCCTCAAACATTTCCTCCGCGCCTGTCTGCTCATTGATGAAAGCCCCTCCATCTCTTAAAAAACGGAATTGCGCAAGTGAAATGCTTGTTACTTCCTCAAAGACTTCATCCGGAATAATCTTGTCAAAATTTTCAAGAGTCGTTTCTTCTGTTCCATACGCCATGAGAAATGACGGTATTGTTCTCGAAAATCCTCTCAAATGGTCTTTTACGGAATCCTCAATCCCCTTTTTCTCGCGTTCCTTTTTACTGGTCTCTACGGTTCTTACCACTTCCTCACTGGCAGACTTTACAAAGTCGCTGATTGATGAATTTAAGGTTTCCTGCAATCTTGAAGCAGCTTCTTCCTGACGCCTGTCAAACTCTTTATTAACCTCTTCCTCGCTCTTGTTAGCGGTAACGCGATTGTCTAAAGCATCCTGCCTTTCTTTTTCTATAGTATTCGCCTCAATCTTATAATTGCTGAATGCCTTATTAACAAGCGAATCCGTTTCGTCTTTCAACCTGCGCTCTATTTGATTTCGGGTAGAACTTCTCATATCCGAAGCGTATTCACCTTTTGCTGTATCAATAATAGTTTTAACAGCTTCTGTATGTAATGTCTGTTTCAGCTTTTCAGCAGAATATTCCGTTGAATCCCGTACCATATTCATATCCGATATCACGTCATTCAGCTTATTTGGAATAGTCCCATATATCTTTTCTCCAAATAATTCCGCCGACTTTCCAATCACATATCCTTCTTCCAAAGACACTTCTCCATTATCATCTAAAGAAAGTTCTGCCTGCGTTTCAGACGTAATGTCCGCCTTTTTGCCCGGTTCCTGCACTGGCGTAAACGATGTAATGATATCAATCACTTCCTGCGGTGCATGGAACACATGAGAAATATTTTGGAACAGGAAATCGCTCATAAATCCTCTTCTTACTACTTCTTGAGAACGGATTTTCCGAGGTATGGACAATACCTTCTCCGCATCCAGTTCCACCATTTCTCCGTTTTCATCTTCGCCAATTACGGGAAAGAAATTCAACAGTTCCTTTACATTTTCTTTTCGTATTCCTGCATCTCCGCGTCCATCAGAAGTTTTTGCAGATAAATCGTTTGCAAACTCTTCAAATATCATAAGGGTGCGCGCCGGATCAAAGTCAAATACATAGGCATTTTTCTTACGATAAAATTCACCATCTTTAGCAAAAAGGCATGGATTTTGCGCCCTAAACGCCGCCTGCATATATAAAGACGGACTTTTCATGTTACTTAACATAAGCACCGCTGTCCATTCAGGAATTGTAACACCTGTCGTCAACTGACCGACGGACAAGGTAATTGTTTTTTCATAATTTTTAACAGCAGAAACCACTTTATCAAAGGATTTCTTACTTTCTTCTTCAGAATCTAATCCTGCACCGTCCATCACTCCGTCTCCGGCAGCAAGTATGATTTTATATTCTCCAAATATCGGGTGCTGTTCCAGTTTCTTTGCCAACGCTTTTGCACTGTCCACGCGGTTTAAAAGCCAAAATGTATGCTTTAACTCATTCCGTAATTCTTCTGTTGAAAAAGGAAATTTTGACTGTGTTGTCATGACCTCCAGAAATTTGTCTACCGAACTGTCATGTATAAACTGTCCGTTTTTTGTTTCAAAGAAAAGATTTAAGTCAAAAGCATATTCTTCCGTTTCTCCCTGAATTTCAATGCCCTGTTCTAACTCATCCCTTATAATCTCTGACATCTGATAAGTAAGCATGTTAAGCTGCGGAAGTGTTGCATATGGATTCTCGTCACCTTCCCGTGAATTCCAATTGCATTTTGCCGACTGTTCATCCGCATATGTCCAGTTAAAGATTGCATTATCCGGAAATTTGTCGTTTGCAAGCGCTTTAAAGGGCGTACCTGACAAATGAAGTGTATACTTTCTACTGATGTGTTCAAACGCCACATCCGTTTTATATGTATCAACACCCTCATGCGCTTCATCTATAACCAGCAAATCCCATTTCATATCTGCAACTTCTTTTAATTTATCATGGTCTCCACCAAAATACAGAGAACCCTTTAAATCCTGCAAACTGACAAACTCGATACAGTTATATGGATTATCCGAAATGGAATTCACCTTCACATAGTCTTCACGGGAAACAACTAACTTTTTCCCTTTCAAAGAATCCGTATTACTAACAAACTGATAACCGGATTCCGTTCCAAGAAACTTCGCATAATCCGAATACCACGAATTGGCAATCGCAGGACGGTTGGTAACAATTAGGACATTCTGCGCCTCCATTTTCTTGCATAATTCATAGACAGACAATGTCTTGCCAAATCTCGGTTTTGCATTCCAAAGATATTCTTTTCCCATGCCAGACTTAATATATCTCTCTGTCTGTTCCACCGCCATAGCCTGTTCATTTCTTAAAGTATAAGGAATAACAGTATCTCCCGATTTAACCATGCCACGATTGGAACGAAATTCAAAAAATCTTTTCTGAGATTCCTGTCCGTCTATATGGAACCATTCATTTGCCTTGTTATTTTCAACACCCAACTTTCTCAAATATACATGAAAATCTTTATCGCTGAAAATCTCACCGGAGCCATCATCATATACAGCATTACCCTTCCATTCTTCATGGTAAATAACATCCACTGTATGCGCCTGCTGTTTCAAACGCTTTTCTACTGTCTGTTCCGTATATCCTATTTTTGTCCATCCGTTATGTCGTGCAATTTCAGGAGTGGTATATGCATAAATCATCGGAACAACTCTTTTGGCTGTCTTGATTTTTATGTCTGCCATTACGCCATCTCCTTTACTTTGGTTTCGATGAAGTTGATTTCTTCATCGGATAGGTTGTACTTTTTGTAGAGCTGCTTGTCTATGTCTGATATAGATACTGACCAGTTAATGTCAGAAGAACTGGTAAAATCTTGTAAGGGGACACACTTCCATTTTTCTGGTGTTATATCCTGTGTCGTTTTCAAAACTCCCAATAAAGCGCGTGCAAACTTAGTTTTAATATATTTTAATGCTGCTTCAGCTTCATTTTTTTGTTCAAATGCACCGATACTAAGAAATGTTTCTGTTGCTCCAATCATTGGCTCACACAATATTGGAGCTGACAAAACTTCGCCTAATACACCTATTCCATTAGCTTTTGGAAGAAATATCTTATATTTATCCAAATTGCTGACTGTATTAATATAGTCACGTCTCACATATTTATATACTCTTTCGTTGTTCTCCCGACCTATAATCCGTATATACTCTTTCCCATCCTGTGGTTTTTCATCAAAAAAGATTTGTGGCAGTCTGTCAAATATATTTGTTGACATATCATAAGCATGCCCATCACTTAATTGCCCAAGCGCCTCCGGATGGTCAGTATGTATTTTATCCGTCAAACGATATGCAGTACGTGTAATGACAATACTGCTAAAACTTATAAAATTGTCATACTCTTTTACCTTTTTCAATATCGAATTTAATTCTTCATGAGCCGTAAATGTTCCAATTATTCCATAATCTTTTCCCTTATCATGATGTGTAATAACTACACCGCCTTTAATATCTGTATTGCTAAACACCTTACTGCTGTCCTGTTCAAAATATAATACTTTGAGATGCGGATCTTGCAACATTTGTTCATTCCATTGCTTTGGTGTACTTCCGGCATTAAATAAAAATCTTGCAGGATGGATCATCTCCACTACATCACCAATTTTATAGGCATTTTCGAGAAATTTATGATATACTGGCGGTGCGTAACCTTTATTATCGCCTATTGTTTCGTCTTGGTATGGCGGATTACCTATTACAAAATCGAATTTCATTATACTTTACCTCGCTTTATATCTTTATGAGTTTTTATGCCTATCTACCATCTGCTTTTTTCTTTCTATAATCCTCAAGATTGGAGCATCTTCTCTTCCCTTCGGAATCAATGGACTATCAGTAGGAAGAATCCCACTAAAAAATAGCATATCATCTTCCGTAACTTCATAAGCATTACATATTACAATGCTATCTTTATTTTTATGTATAGATAATTCTCGGCAAATTTGAGGTATCTTTCCCTTTTCTTGCCAAACGCATGGACAAATCTCATATGAACTCATACGCTTCAACTCTGCTTCAAACATCAATAAGTTTCTGTCATTATCGGGCATCATGGTATGTACTCTAGCCGGAGAAACAACTAACTTTGCCCTACTTTCTATAATCGGATTTGATGTTCCTACTACCACTCTGTACCAATAAGGATGTTTTTTGTCAATATTCTTAATAATTCTAATAGCAATTTTGTCATTAATATCGAACTTACCAAACTGCTTTTTCCACTCCTCAAATATTTGCTTTCCGATATCCTTTTTAAACATTAATGATAGAACTGGTGGAAAAGAATGCTCATATATATCTGCCATAAACATTATTCCACTCCACCCACTATGATCCCACAATGAAATATTTATCAAAGAGTCTGTATAAATATTTTCATTACTAAGAGAATTTAAATTAAATTCTTCTGGTGGTTTTTGAAACACTATCTTAGGTTCACTAACCTTTTCCTTTTTAATCTCACTTATCTTCTCAAACGGCGGTTCTGTCCTGCAACACTTTAGCTTATCATAATTACTTAACACAGATAAATATGAGAACATATCTTTTCCCAAAGTTTCCATGCCAAAGAAAATACTGTTAGAAAACGTATATGCACGATTTAGTGCAGCATCGTTCTTTATCATCTTTTCAAGTTTATCAATCGCCTCTTCATATCGAAACATCATTGATACTATTATTGAAATTAGTTTCGTTGAAAATAAAGCAAACTCATTTTGCGCTTCAATTATACCGTTGGAATCATATTCAGAAAACACAATCACTATATGCCGATTTTGATCTGATACTTTTTCTATTTTAATAAAATCCTCTAATTTTTCCTTATATAAAATGTCTATATTTATCTTCCCACACATCGAAATCAAACTGTTTTTTATACCCGTTCCTAAAAAGCTTTCAATAGTTGCCAAAATAGTTGCTGCTATTTCAATTTCTCCATGCTCAAATCCATTATATGTTTTCGTTTCTATAACGCATCCCAAGACCTTAGAACGCATAGTACATATATTCTCATAACCGTACCAGGGTTGTTCCTTCAATTCCTCAAGTGCCGGTTGTTCTCTTAGTTTACTCATCAAATCATCCAAAGCATTTCTATTTCCATTTGATGATTCCAAAAAGTCTTCGTCATAATATCCCAGCATATACTTAACTACTATTTCTGAAAAAAACAAATTTCTTTGCTTCAAGTAAGCTGGTAATTGTTCAAGATTATTCATTTCACAAAATTCTGTTCTCAAGAACTGAATTGCAAGTACCCCATCAAAATGACTTTCTTGACTTTCAGTTTCGCTTATTTCCTCAGGGTAACATGTTTGTGCGATTTTTTCCAAAAGATCAAACTCAACTGCATACAATACATGTCCTAACCTCAATTCCATATATTTCAAAGCATGTGCGCTCAAAAACAATGCTGGCGACACATATCCAAATTTCATATATTGATTTAAACATAAGCAGAAGACATAATAATAGAAATTTCTCGATGCCCAATATAACCCTGTACTTTCAAAAATCTCAGCCATCTCATACACAACTGAAATTAAATGCTCTTTATTTTTTTCATTATAAAAATCAATCAAGGTTCTACTAAAGTATGCTAATGCCTCATATGGTTTTTCTTTTTTTAAAGAATGTCCTCTTTCAGCCAACATTACCGAACGCTCTGTTGTTTGCTCCTGCTTACTCATTACAGATATCATTTTTTCAAAAAGTTCATTATAACAATCTGCTCTTTCAATAGGTGAAAATTCTTGAATTATACGTTTAAGTGGATATAAATCAAGATCAATATTCCGTACACCTGCATCAAGAATTTTCATCATATCTGATGCTATATCATTTATATGTTCTCCCATCAACAACCGTACATACAAATATGCTGCTTTTGCTTCAAGCATTGTATTAGGCTTCGCAGTATTCTCAATATATTCCAAATATTTTTCTTTAACCTTTTCAGTGTGACATTCGATCTGAATCGCACCTTCGTTCTCAACGCTTAGTGCATACAAATTTATCCATAATGTAATCCAATTAGAAAACAGATGCACATTCCTTTCTTCCATTGCTATTCTTTCATACTCTTGGTAATATTCATAATAACCATTTAAATCTGTATACCACCAATATATTGTCCATGCCGCGTCATAGTACGCATCTGCCAAATCCACTTTATTTCCATATTTCTTTGAAATTCTAATACTTCTATCTAGCAGTCCCCTCTCTTGGTCTTCTGAAAGTTCTAATTCTCTCCCTAAAATAACAGCTTCTTGTACTAATCCAACTTTTTCGGAGTGTTTAATTGCCGTATCCTTTAATCGTTCCTCAATAGTATTTAATCGATCTTTTCGCTTAAAATCTCTCTTTCCTATATGCACATCATCCAAAAAATTTTCTGACAGTTCAAGGCTGTGTACTGCAATTTCTATATTCTTTTGATTATCAAAAACTTTATCTAAAATCCATGTTCTATCTAATATCCTTACATCTATGTTATACTCTTTACGTAATTTATCTTCTTTCTCGGCACGCTGTTTATCAGGTATATACTGATTTGACATGAAAAAAATCTTTTTATAGCCACGATGAGTTTCTTCTTCAACTTTACTAATTTTTTCTACATCAGATTTTACTTTTGGCTTCCACTCCCTTTTTGCGCTAAATGCAAAAGCCCATCTCTCATTTGATGCTAATCCGCTCTCATCTCCGGAAACCCATAACTCTGAAATGTATTCTGAAACAGGATAAGTTTCGCTGTCAACTTTACTGTCACCACCACCTGTCGGTCCAGTTTGCGGTAACAAATTAGGACATATCTCATTTTCTGCGATATGCCTACAAAATCCTTCAAATTGCCTCTCCATATTTCTACTTGTTAATGAGTCCAAGTAAATATCTAAAAATGCTCTGTCTAATTGTCCCTTTTTAACAACCTGTGAATCAGAAAATTGTTCTGGATGCATTTTTTTATATCTTTCACGCTGCTTACTCAAATTCTCACCTCATAATTCTGAATATGGAACAGAAACACCACTTCGCCAATCATATATTCTACATCTGACTTCTGGTTCATCATCCGCTTCTTCCACTTCTTGAAATGGTTCAAACAATGACATCTGATGATATTCCTCTTTCAAAATTCCCATAGGAGCTGTTCCCTTTAGCCCATCCATCTGCCAAATATTCCAACTGATAATATTGGCCATCTTCCGTAATTCTGCTTTTTCCGGCTGTCTGTGCCATCTATTATCCATATAATCCACAAAAGTCATCAGTAAATTAATTCGTGCTATCAAGAGATTATCCCCTTGATATTCATACCCATACACACTCTGAAATGCCCGTATCGTCCATTTCAACCATTCCGTTTCATCTGCTACATTTTCATTCACAACACGAAGCTTCCGATCAAGAATACCGATTCGCTTGTGAATATCAATCATTTTTCCTGTAGAAGCATCATATCTTGAAACCAAATAAGGCGCTTCTCCGCATGTAATCTCCAATCGTCTGGAATCTATATAATCTTTCCAGCTCTTACTATTGGGAAATCTTATTTTACCTTCCGTAGAAATCCATTCATGCTCAGCCTGTCGATTAAAAACATCTTTATATCCAAACCATTCCTCGTCACAAAAATTATTCATTTTATTGCATATCCAAGCTGGAGTAAATACTTCGGCACTCTTTCTTGTCCGCTGTGTTTGCTGCTCCATATCTTTCGATATTCGCGGTTGAATCATTCCATAATTCATTTTTTTTAACTGATTCTCTGTTATCTGACTTCGATCTGTATAAGTCTCACCAAAAGAAGCGTAGGAATCTGTTGCCCATATAATATTCTTTCTAGTCGTTTTATCCTGTAAAAGCAATCTTAGTGTTATCTGCACTGGATATGAATCCAGTTGGATTAAATCTTCCAATCCCTTTACCTCATCTATTCTTTCCACTTTGCATTCCTATTTTATTATGCAGTATTTTTATTGAAAAAGCAATAATTTTCATTAAAATATGAAACAGGAGCAGATTTCTCTGCTCCATAATTTCATAAACAATATATAATTTCTTCCCTCACATTCTCCTCTGCCCTCTCCCAAATATTGTTCATTCGCTTTACCCAAAGCATCTGATTCTGCGCCTTTAACTGTTCCGTCATTCCCTCCTGTTTTGCCATCTGCTCCACAAGTAAATCAAATCTTTCCTCTGCCTGTTCCTGTATCATCAACAAATGTTTCTTCAATTCGCCTGATAATAGTAATCCCGAATAAATACCTCTCCTATAGTTCTCCAAGTAAGATTTTCTCATCAATCCAAACTTTCTCAACTCCCCCTCTGGCTCCGAATCAGGAATTAAGTTCAGTATCAGATAATCTCCACATTTTTCGTAAGTCAAATTCACAATCTTTTCCTCTCTTCCCTATAGACTCATATCTTGTTTTTTATGATGCTTTATCTCTTCCTGTGTATCTCTCTCAATCCCCAAATACTGCCTTATATTCTTCAACTGTTTCTCCGCTTCAACCGCCTCTTTTTCTGCCGTTTGGTATGTTTTCTTCAATTTTGCTTTTTGTACCACCATTGCATCATATTCCGCCTGCATCTTTTCCACATCCAGCGAAGTTGTCTTTATCCCATACCGCTTCAGCATATTTTCAGCGCCGCCAAACAGAATAATCTGTGTTTCATGGCTTCGGAAATAAGCATCCTGATCTTTCGCTCTCTCATATCCTTTCTGGTATTTCCTGTTTGCCATATACTGTTTTGCGCATTTTAGGATTTCCGCTTTTGCTTTCAACTCATGCTCCAAATCCACAACCGCACTCCGTGCCGTTTTTGCTGTGGCATTTTTCTCTGCAATTTTCCGTTCCAATTCCTCTACAGAACCGCCCTCTGCATAACTCGCCGCAGCAATCTTTAAATTCTGTATATCCGCCCAATGCTTTAGCGCACCATTCTCTTGAAACTTCTCCTGTTCCGTATCAATCAAAGTGCGCTTTGCATTCGGTCGCTTCGAAAAGGGAAATTTCTTTTTTACGGGAAATTTTTCCTGTGTCATTACACATTTTTCAATCCGCTCTCTAATTGCTTCTTTCGTATATCCCACACCGAAATTTCTTTCACTAACACGTGTAAATCGGCTCTGTCCCAATGCGCAAAATGACAGATATTTCAATGCATTGTCTCCAAAAGTTTCCCCTTTTACCTCGTATCCCTTTGTCTGCATCCGGCTAATAAAATCTTCATAGCTGTATGCTTCACAAATGGCATTATCCATATCAGATTTCATCTGCGCTTTCCACGAAGTTCTAGACTTTGCCATCTGCCACTCATAATGTGTCATGCCTTTTTGCCCTGCCGGAATAATAACCGACAATCCATGTTCTCTGCAAAGTTCATCTGACAGATTTCTAATATGACGATAAGTGCGCTTGCAGTCATTATATTTTTTATGTTCCACATTATCAACCGCACAGAAAATGATATGATTATGACAGTGTTCCTTGTCGATATGCGTTGCAATGACATAACTGTATTTATTTTCTAACAGCTTATCCGCAAGCTCTATTCCCACTTGATGAGCTGTATCAAAATCTACTTCTCCGGGTGCAAATGACTGAATCAAATGAAATGCCTTCTTATCACCCACGCCAGAAGATTTTGACAACGCATCCATAAAGTCATAGTGTGCCGTTTCTATCCCGCAGGCAAACGAATCTATCAGAATCTGTCCGTCAGTTTTCTCCTGATTACAGATATATTTTAATGCTTTCTGTACGGTTGCTTTGACAGCATGGATTCGTGTGTACGCCATACCTGTTTCATCAGCTCCTTCACTTCTTCTATATCATCCTGATAGGTGTTACCTGTAGAACTTATCCTTGCCACTATCTGATTCAGGCTTTTGCTGATTCTGCTTAGATTGACATTGTAGTCATGCAGTTCCGAATAATCTACAAAATAAGTATATCCATACAAAATCAAGTGCCGAAGATAATCATTTTTGTTCCTGTACTCTGCATTTTTACATTTGGCATCTAAAATATACTTCTCATCATCACTCAGGCGCAAAATAAGCTGATTCTTTCGATTTCGTTTTTCCATTTTCAACCTCCACCATTCCATAGATTGACTAAAAATTGATACTATTGTTTTCTTGCTCTGCATTCCGTTCTATATGTATTTCATAAGGGGTTAGGGGATTTTTCCCCTGCAAGCGGATTGGATATCCATTTTGTAAATGTGTAAACGTTGCAAAATCGCCATTTGGATATCCGAATCCAGTGCTTGATATTCTACCAAAAACCTTAAATAAAGAGAGCAACAAGTCCAGAAACATATTTCCCGATTTCTTTGGACAGTTCCTAAAATCAGCCATTTCCCCAACTTATTGCCCTGTCTGCTAAAACTGCTCTTATTTCTGCTATTTTTTCCTTAAAACAAATCCTCCAGTGCATCTAACACATCTTCACTGATTTTTGGCAGATGATTGTCCTCTTTTTCTGCCAATTTCTCCATTTCTACCACAGGCAATACAGTTTGCCCTCGCAACAGATTCCCCATCTCGCTTCTGAAACGCTCCCAATAGCTTTCAGATATCTCCGCTTTATTCTCTGCATCCGCATTTTCAAAGTAGCGGATATTGATATTCTTTATCATGACGCCTTTCCTCTGCCCTGTGTCCGTTTCAAGGTCTGTAACGCCAAAAGCTCATATCCTTTTGCCGTTGCACAGATATCCTGAATAATCGTTACTCTGTCCGCATCATATTCTGCAAAGTTCTTTATCAAACAGCCACCGCCGCCTATTACATACAGTTTCATCAAATCGGGATTATAACCATGCTCCCGCAGTTTACTGAATACCTGCTTTACATAATCCTTTGCCACCTCTGAAACCGCCTGTATGTACCGTTCAGGAATATCAGCAGTTCCTTTGCGAAATACCTCCTCAATAATTTGATCCAGAACCTCGCACTGACAATTTCGCATAACCTCATTTCTTGCTTTTTTCATACACTGATACACACCAAACTGCTCTGTAAAAATTTTGCCCACTAAAGGCTTCCCATTCTGCATAAATGCCACATTCATTGTTCCATTACCGATATCTGCCAGCACGGTATTCCCTCTGATATCTCCATCATAATTGATAAATGCGGCATACCCCTGTGGATGAATGGACGCATCCGCAATAACCACGTGATAGGATTCTCCGTTATACTTGAAATGTACATCCTTCTCACACAGCAGATATTCCCAAAAACTTTCTTTCTGTTTCTTTACCCAAAACAGCGGCACTCCGGCTGCTAAATGAAGAATTGCCTCATGCTTTCCTCTGAATTTGAGTTCCTCTGTAACAGCCGCAAGCGTTAAAATCCAATAATCCTCATCATTGATTTTCTGTACTTGAAACTCCTTATGCCCGCCGCCGATTCCGTATTCTTTTCCTTTGTACTCTAATGCGTTTGCTCCCAACTGCACCTCTTTTTCCACGCTGGCAGCAAAAATTCTGTGTGCCGTTTTCATGTTGCCATATCCATGATCCACGCCTAAAATCAATTTCCCGTTATAATATAATTCCTGCATGATAAATTCCTCCAATTTTTAAAATTTCTATCTGCAATACAAGATTGCTGTCTATACCTCGTTTCTGCCATTCCCGTATTCATAATAATTCACTTCCGCACTGTAATAATTACTGATTGTGTTTGGCGCATTATAAAGCGCTGTCAGCAGATATGCCTTGATATTCGCTATATGAGTGGTAGTCTTTTCCATGCTGTCTAAGACATAACGGATATGCCCTGAATTGAGCTTTAGAAATTTCCCTTTGACTAACTCATATGGATAATCTGCACCACCGATACGGATACTTTTTCTCTGGACTGCCACCACATCTACGATGATTTCTACCAACTCGTCCAGCAATTCATACTGATATTTCATATCTGCTTTCAGAATCTCATAATCTATATTTTCTTTCACAATCTGCGTATAAATCTCTATCGCATTCATCTGATCCGTATCTGCTTCTCCCTGATTGATGGATAGATAATCTTTATTAGTAATCTCTATAGTATTCTTTGTATTTGTCTCCCCTTTCATGGAGAGACCTGCCACCTTTGAAGTAGTACCCTCCCTCTTTTCAGGGATGCCTCTCCCTCCTTCTACGGATAGAGGTATCTCCTTTGGCGGGGAGAGGGTATTTTCCTCAATCTCTTCCGGAAATGTTGCTTCATACAGCCTTTGGGGAATTCACTCAATAAACAACACATTATTCAAAACCTGTCCCCTTACTTGGATTGTTTTGAAGATACGTTTGATAATTCCCATTTTCTCAAGAACTTTTACCGCCTCTGTTGCCTGCTTCTTTGACAAACCGAAAGTGTCTGCCATCTGATCATAGCTACGCTGTAGGTAATCATCACAGAATTTCTTTTTCATACCAATTAACTGTCCGCTTTCCTCATCCCGTTCTTCTTTTGGTCGATACCAATATACGATGTCTGCTAAAATATGAATCGCATTATTATGCGGCGCACCATTCGGGTATCTGATTGTCTTAAACCACACCATAGGAATTACATTTCCTGTAAAATTCATGGTTCCAACTTCATCCACAATGGGATTTCCCGTTGAATACCAAAATGTCTTTTTATATCCCATCTTTTCCCTCTTTTCGCAATTTGATATTTACTTCAAAGAGAGCCTTTGTTATACTGAATTTGCAATCTGAGTATAGTAAGGCTCTGCTTTGCTTACTCCGAAATGCCCTTGTTACCGGCAGGGGCATTTTCTTTTATTCCTGCCATCTTGTCCAGCATATCCGCCACCTTTTCCTGCTCTGACGGATATAAATGCCCGTAAGTATTCAATGTGATGCGAATATCCTTATGTCCAAGACGTTCTTTAATAATCATGGGCTGAACCCCAAGATGTATGAGGTAGGCACAACTCGAATGTCTTAGGTCGTGGACACGGATATATTTAACTCCCGCTTTATCCGCATGACGTTTCATCACATACTGTACTGCCTCCGGCACGACTGCAAAAATCCTTTCATCTGCGGGCAGCTTATACATAGATGCCATATATGCTTTCAGTTCTTCCGCCAGAAATTCAGGAATGATTACCGTCTGCACAGATTCCCTTGTTTTAGGTTCCGTAATCTGTCTTTTCCCTTATGCCGGAAATATGTCTTAGTAATAGATATCCTCCTGTTTACCGTGTCAATGTCCGATGCAGTAAGTGCTAGGGCTTCACCAATCCTGCAGCCACTGTAAAACAGCAAATCAAACAAAGCATGATACTTACTCCCCAAGTCAAAAGTTCCAATAAAACAATTAAATTCATCTAACGTCCAGAATTGTAACTGCTTTTTATCTGCATCTGCTCTGCCCATGCGTTTTACTTTTGTGCAGGGATTCTCTTTCAAGTTGTATATCTTTGTAGCATGAATAAATAGAGCTGTCATTTGATTTTGAAGCATCCGCTGATAGGTTTCCTTAAATCCTTTGGACCGTATCTCATTCTGCCACTGAATAATATCCGCTGGTGTAATGCCATCCATAGCCTTATTACCTAACAACGGAATAATGTGATGTTCAATCATGTAACGCTTATCCCGAATCGTACGCTGTTTCAACTCGCCGTCTTTATCTCTGAAATATATCTCTACAAAATCTGCCAGTTTCATGTTCATATCTGTTTTTGACGCTAACAGCGTATTGCGCTCCCATTCCAAGGCTTCTTTTTTACTCGCAAATCCCCGTTTCTTCTTATGCTTTTTCTTGCCCTGCCAGTCCTCCACCCATATCTGTGAAGTCCATGTGCCTTTTTCCGTATCTTTAGATACCGCCATTCTTCAATCACTCCCTTCTTTATACGATATTTCTTTTGCCGAAGTAAAATCTTTCACTCCAGTATGTACGGGGTACTTTTGCCTGTACCGTCATATATCCGGCAGCCGCCAATTCTTCATTAAGCTGGCGGATAATACGATATCCCTTCTGTTTTGACACGCCCAATTCCTGAGCGACATCATCAACAGTCATCATATAGTTTGTCTTTTCCATGTCAATTCTCCTTTCGCATTATATTTCCTCTAATTACGTGCTTCGTATTTAGATTGATTTAATGTTATTACTCATTGCGTATTTTGTTAATACTGATTTGAAATTATTTTTTTATATTTACGAATTGCATAATAGGTTGTGCAATGTTATAATATATAAGATAACTTTTTTATTTATGTTACATGCGAGACAATCGGGATTTGCTGAAGTGTACTATATGAGGAAAATAGCCAGAGGGAATGATTGTATGGATAGAAATCGGTTTAAGCTTATACACAGCGAATTAATTCAACAAGTTCAATGTGTAGAAAATAATTTGAAGATAATATATGCAGCAATGCGCAAAGGAAATTTTAACAACAATTTAAGATCCGTTGAGAAGATGAACTTGGGTAAGATAGCGAGAGAACTTGAAGAACTTGACTATAGTGATGATATGCCCGAATTTTCTGAAGAAGAATACAACACAATAGATGAAATTAGGGAAATAAGAAACTATTGGTGTCATCAGTGTTACTTAGATTTTATCTATATTGAAAATGATTATGAGAGAGAAATTGTATTTCAAAAAGTTGCTAAAAAATTGCATTATGACGAATATAGGACATACGACTTATTTAAGAAAACAGAAGAAATGCGTTTGATTATTATGAGAAAATATAGATAAGCAGAAAATGTTTGTGTTTAATAGAATGAAATAAAAAACATTCAACAGAAAGGAATGTAATTATATGGGTTATGGGCAAAATTTAAAAGATATTTTGGACAACAAGGGAATGACAGTAAAAGAACTTGCACTAAAGGCAAAAATTGCGCCAACTACGCTTTATTCGATTATCCAAAGGGACACCGCTATCCGCTTTGACACCGCACTTAGAATTTCTAATATATTGGATATCCCGATCAGTTCTATCTGCAAGGATAACCCTTATGACGATATCGAAACCTTACCGTCACTTCCATCTGATAATGAAAAGTGGAATATCAACAGTCATAAGAACGCCTATATATCGGATCGCACCGCCCGTATATTGAAAAAATTTGACTACACAGAGCTGCCTATGGTAGATGAATTGATTGCAGATTTATATGTACTGGACGATATAACCAGACGCGATTTGTTTGAATATGCAAAAATGCTGAAGAAAAATCATACCTCTCCTGAAAGAGCCGCTGATTTAAAAGATATAAAATAATAATAGTATGATGCTTAATACATCAACCAATATGGAAAGGATAACATTATATTTGTTATGGGTATATACATATGAATGAGCATTTAGATTTTCTTTATAATTGGTTTTCAAAAGTTGATAGGCATCCTCAATTTCCTAATCTGCAATTTTCTCAACCAACCATTCTTACTGTAAAACAAGAGCTAAAACAATTAAGCCACGATATAGAACAGACTGATTCCTTTCATAGCAAAGAATTTATGCGCCTAAAAGATCGTTTATTTAATCCATTAGGTGTGCATCCTGCTATTTTTGGAATGACTTTCGGTTATATTACTTCTTTATATGAACATCAAAAACAGCCTTGCAATGATATTTGGGATTATATTCACCCTAAAATCCAAAAAGTTTCCAAAAGGCAATATCTCTCCGGATTCTATGCCGATGCTGCCGAAAATGCCTTTAAGGAAATTAACGCACGAACAAAACGCATATATGCAAATGCACATCCAAACACTCCTGTTCCAGATGGTGCGAAAGTAATGACAACCGTTTATTCTTCAAATGATCCCATTGTAGAATTTTGTGATAGACAAACCGAAAGTGGTCAAAATATTCAATTGGGTTTTATGAAAATGGCAGAAGGCACTATGATTGCTTTAAGAAATCCGGTCGCACATGAAAATCTAAGTATGTCTCAAGATGATGCAATGCGCCAGCTTATGTTTGCCAGTATGATAATGTATAAGATTGACGAGGGTGTTATTTATTCAGGCATTACCGAGCAAGAATAAAATATCGTAGCCATTTTGTATCCACTTTAGTTCTCTAAAGTGACTTTTCACGTAAAAAGGCTTTCGGAGAAATCCCCGAAAACACAATAAGCGCACCTCGAAAATGCTTCGCATTTCCTCGGTCGCGGGCATTCGTCAAATGCCCGCGAAGGCAATAAAACAGGGACTTTCAAGCAAGCTTGAAGTCCCTGTTATTATCGCCTTTTATGCGCTTATCTCATTGCTTTCGCACAAATTACTCAATGATAGTAGCCACACGACCAGAATGTGTTTCCGTTTTCATGCACTATCCGGCATTATCACACATTCTAGCCTGTTTAGGGCATTTTTGACAATGCACTACATAGTACCATTATGCACTATCAACCTCAAATTCGTTGCAAATCTGTTGCAAAACTGCTTTTTTGTTGCAAAGTATGTGAATCCTCTTTCTTGGACTCTTTCCTAGAAAATCTTCATGTTCTTTGATAGATTTTCCATTGCTTCTCTCTTTTTTGTTTCTGTTACTTCTGCGTAGATATCCATTGTTGTATTGATATCTGCGTGCCCCATTACTGCCTGAATGACCTTTACGTTGGTTTCATTCTCACAAAATCTGGTACAAAAGGTATGCCGGAATGTATGGCACGAGAAAAACGGTAACATGACCGGCTCTCTGTGCTCCTTCTTTGCCTTTATTTCTTCTTCGGCATTATGAGTGTTCACAATACGCCTGATCGAATGGTCAATAGCATTATGCTTGTACAGATTACCCAATTTATTGATGAATATAAACCCGGTAGCTCCGTCCACTACTAAAGGACTAAACCCGTTTTCTTTCTGATACTCATACATTTCCTTTAACACATCATACACATCATCAAGCATTGGGATTTTCCGTATCCCCGCTTTTGTTTTAGGCGGTTCAAACTTAAATTCAAAGGTATATGGAGCCTGTTTCCCCCTGCGGAAATAAGTCATACTGTGGTTGATGTCAATAATGCGTTTTTCCATATCCACATCCTGCCATCTAAGACCACAGATTTCACCAATTCTACATCCTGTTCCAAGCAGCACTGTAAATAACGGTCTCCAAATGTCATACAATGGGTGGTCTGTCACATAATTAAGCAACTCCGTCTGCTGTTCCACCGTCAACGCCCGCTGTACCTTTTGCTTTCTTCCCTGCCTTTTTTTTATTTCAGAGATTACTCCGTCACTCGGATTCTTGCGTATAATTTCATCCCGCACAGCTAAATCAAACGCCGGGTGTAACACGCAATGCAATGATTCAACCGTTTTGACTTTTATTCCCTTCTCTATCAAACCGAGATAAAAATGAAGCACATCCGAATACTTTATTTCTGCTACTTTCCGCTTTCCAAAGCCATCTTTGCAAAAATGGTCATATGTGTAGCGATAATTAGCATAAGTTGAAGTAGCCAAATTATTTTTCGTAGCCATATAACGGTCTACTACAAAATCCAAGTCCGCTTTGCCTGCCACATACAAATCCAGTCCATCCAACTGATCTCTGATTAGCTTATCCTCTTTTTCTCGTAATTCCTGTAGGGTAGTAGCATATACATAGCCACGCTTGCCCATTGGATCTGTGTATGTATAAATGTACCTGTTATCCTGTGAACGCTGGCTTTCCCCCTTCCGTAAAGCTCTGCCTTTGTTATCTTTCCTTGCCTTTGCCATCTGCTCTCCTTTCCGATTAAAAAGGAAAGAGATTTCGTATCTGTGCTAGGCTTCTTTCAACAGCTTTTCTAAAGCCATCTGCACTACTTGTGTTATAGTCAGACCATGTTCAGTAGCATACTGGATTAAGCGGGCATAGCACTCATCTGATAACCGAATACCTATAGAATTGTTCTTTGTTTCGTCCTTTTTAGGACGCCCCATTTTTGCCATCTGCTCACCTCACATTTATTGTCTAATAACACTATACTTTTTGTTTAACAATTTGTCAAGAACTTTTTGTTTAACGAAATCCACTTCCATATTCTATTACAGTTTGAATGTTTCCATATACCTATCAAATATTTCGCAATTTACCAATGCCATTTTACCAACTTTATAGACTGCTCCGGCATCTTTTGCTAAATCCTGAAATTTTCTTACACTCATGCTATATATTTCAGAACCTTCTTGATATCTGACATATTTTTTCTTATCTGTCTTTTTTGTCATAAATTCTCCTTTTTTGCACAGCCTTATCTGCTAATAAATAAGCAGAATACACTTCTCCCCATTTATTAGCAGATAAAAACTGCATTACAGGTGGCAGTTCATTACACTGCCCACATCGGTCTTGCACCGTCATTAAATTGACCGGATTGTAAATCTTTTTGCAATCCGGAAGTATCATTATCACAGATATGTTTCATCGCCCCATGTAACTGCTACATATTTTGCCTGATCCAACTCGCTCCTTACCTTTGTTTCAATGCAATCTTTCAGCATTTCCTCACGTTCACCCTGCCATAAGGCAGAGCAGGTACATCATGGCGCATCTGCTTAGTGGCTCTACATATCCTCACGTCCTGTATGCAATACAATATTCAATTGTCAAGGTACATCTGCGCATACTCCGATCAGACAACTGAAAGGGACACCTCCGACCTCCTGTTATGCGACTTTAAAAGCCAATATCTTTGTAATCAGCTTTGTTTCTAATCTGCGACGTAAAGTTTCATCAACACAGTAATGCGGGTTACCACATTCGTCATAGAGCTTTCTCGTAGCCAGAGCTGCAATATAACCCTCATAATGTTTCAGAACCTTATTGATTGCTTCCACATCGCCAGAAGCCGCTGCCGCTATGATATGGTAGGGCAGCAATTTTGAACACTTACTTGATTTCTCCATTTCTGATACCTTCCATAATCTTTTTTAATGCCTGTAGTGAGCTGACACGATGATGATGAATGGTACTCCTGACCAGATTCATGTGCTTTGCAATTTCCGTATCTGACATATCCATGAAAAAGGACAGCAGAATAACATTCCGCTTTTTCTCCGGCAGATACTTCAATGCTTCGCCAATAAGTTCGTCCTTTACCTCGATGTCATAATCAAGGACACGAAACATTTCTGACTCCACTATGTACTCGTCATCAGTTTTCAACTGCTCCAGCTCCCCTTCTGTTAATTCCGAGAAAGAAACTTCGTGTTTCAGCCGATAGCTCCTCGCCCGTTCATAATCAATCATTTCATTCTTCAGTATGGTCTTGCAGAAACTGTCAAACTGCTTTCTTATTCTTATCTGCTTTTCGGAAGAAGATTGCTCCATAAGAGTTCACCTCCTTCCGTACCCATCTGAACAGAGTGAAATATCTCCCTTTCACTCCATAGCACGAATGGAAATTGTCAGAGCGTTCATGGAACGCTGATTTTCTAAAAAAAATTAGAAATATATAAAAAACGCCCAAACAGGTACAAAACCTATGGACGTCTTTTATCTCACAATATAAATATATAGCTACATCTTTGTAATCTCTAGCACTACCTTCAAGGGTGTTCCCGGCAATCACATTTGCTATGATTTTTTTGACCGTTCAATACCTATATCCCTTTTTAATTGTAGCTGCTGCATGGTACTCTCCACGCAATCACAAAATTAAAAAGCACTTGAAAAAATCCTTTCGTGGATTGCGTTTTTTTTACAATCCAAAAGGATTTCAAGTGCTTTTGTAGTGTTACACACTACTTACTTTTAATCTTTAACACTTTTCACTTTTTGCAGGTATCGTTATACACTACTTAAAAGAAGTCACAGGAGGTGAAAAAGTGTCAAATATGACTCCCACTTTAGGGCAAATAATGAAGAAAGCCCGACTTGAGCAAAGACTTACACAAGAAGAAATTGCAGAACGCATTGGCTGCCATCCACAGTATTACAAAAATCTTGAAAATGATAAGGGTACACCAAGTATTCAGCTTTTTTGTACTATCATGCGCACATTAAACATATCTGCTGATTCATACGTTTACCCCAATCAGAACGCAAATAATCCCTGTTATCAAAAGATTATACAGCTACTCGGACAATGCAGCCAGTATCAGCTCTCTGTCCTTCTTGCAACAGCAGAAGCTCTAGTTCGGGACAATCCTCACAAAAATAATGATACATAGAAAACATAGATTTTCTTATGCAACAATGTAACCACTTCTAATTCTTTTATAGTTCTTTTATAGAATTTCTCATGCCTTTATAGAATAGTATATGTGTTATTTCCAACAATGGCTCATAACATTAGAAATGAGCCATTGTTTCATTTTAACTTTTATATTGCCCATCTAATTTTTCGTTCTTTGCCTCTTTACATAATAATAGAGCGCATATTGACTTAAATCCTACGCTGGTTTCTCAGAATGAATATGTGTTTCTTCCACAGTCAATTCTTTATGAAGCTGTAATGCCATAAAAATTGTAATAATGGCTGAAATTGCATCAGCGATTGGCTGTGCATAAAGTATTCCATTTATTCCACAAACTTTCGGGAGAAGCAAAATGACCGGAACAAAACAAATCCCCTGCCTGCAAGCCCCAAGCATAAAACCCTTTGTTCCTTTGCCAAGTGCAAGAAATAAAGATGAATACACAGTGTAAAAGCCAAACAGAAAAAATGAAATTCCATTTGCCAAAAGAGATTTTTGACCTACTTCTATCATTGCCATATTGCCATTTGCAAACTGAGAGATGATCTGTGCCGAAAACAGAGCCATTAGCAAACCTACCACTACACAGAAAATTGTTGACCACAAAATTGATGTTTTAATCGCCTCTCTCAAACGCTGAAACTTCTTTGCCCCATAGCTGAATCCGGCAATCGGTTGAAATCCTTTTAGGAAACCAAATACTACTAAAGTCCCCATAGATGTAACCCTTGTAACTGCTCCCATTCCGGCAATTGCAGCATCGCCATATCCATTTGCTGCCCGGTTGATTAATGCAATAGAAAGGCTAGTAAGAAGCTGGAATGTAAGTGTTGGAACACCAATTTTCAAAATTTCTATATATATCTGCTTAGAGGGTTTATACTCCTTAACACTGAATGAAAATGCACTCTTTTTGCGAAGTGCATGGGTTAAATACACAAGTGTAGAAACAAATTGTGAAATGGCGGTTGCAATTGCAGCACCTGCAACCCCCATATCAAGTATATAAATGAAAATTGGATCTAAGCCAATATTCAACGCAGCTCCTAATAATAAGGCGCACATGGTTGTTTTCGCTGCTCCTTCGCTTGCCACGATATTATTCATTGTCACATTAAACACATTGAAAATGCAGGAAACCACATAAATCCTTGCATAAGTCAAGGCATAAGGCATAATGCTATCTGTTGCTCCAAGCATAGTTAAAATCGGTTTAAGAAAAATGGTAGCTGAAATAATAATAATTGCTCCAATAATAACACTGCTATAAACCGCTGTACTTGCAACCTTATTTGCAGTATCTCTATCTCCACGTCCTAACAGCCTTGAAAGATAAGACGCTGCACCGTTGCCAAACATCAATCCTAATCCTACTACTACTTGTCCTAATGGAAATACAACGGAAATTGCACCCATAGGGCTTTCTCCTAGCCCTCCCACAAAATAAGCATCTACCAGATTATAAAGTGCATTGATCAACATACCAATCATAATTGGGATACCAAGAGCCATGAGTGCTGTCGGGATTGGCGCACTCCCTAATAGTTCCATTCTGTTGTTACGTTCATTCATTTCTGAATACTCCTTTCTTATTATTGCTATTGTTTATAGTAGTATACTTTATACTATTTGTTGCAAAAAGAAATATACTCTAATTTATAGTAGTTGTCAAGAGAGTATTGAAATAATCTTTTCTCTTTCTTGACATGAACTATAAAATCAAATACTATAAATTAGAGCATGAAACATTATAAATTCAATAAGAAAGGCTGGTCATAATGGCTACGATTGATTTAATTGTATTGGGAATGTTAAAAAAAGAATCTATGAGTGCTTATGATATTCAAAAACTGGTTGAATACCGCAATATATCCAAGTGGGTAAAAATAAGCACCCCGTCTATCTACAAAAAAGCGCTTCAATTGGAGGAAAAGGGATTTATCAAAGGGGATATTGTAAAAGAAGGCAAAATGCCTGAAAAGGCGATCTATTCCCTTACAGATGCAGGAAAAAAGGAATTTGAGAGACTGATGCTAGAAATTGCCGCCAAACCTATCCACATTTTTTTAGATTTTAATGCTGTGATTGTCAACTTAGACAGCCTACCACCTGAAATCCAGCAATCTTGTGTGACGGATATTGAAAGAAATATTAAGACATTGAAAACTTATTTAGAGGAAAACATCCATGAAAAAGAAAATATTCCAGAAATTCCAGAAACGGGTATGGCTGTTTTGGAACAACAATATGTTTTAGTGGAAGCAATCGAAAAGTGGATTGCTTCTCTTAAAAAGAACTTTTCACCAAATGATAAATAGATAATCTCTAATACAAAATGAGCAGATATTACCATCTTGCCCCGTAATATCTACTCATTTTGCTCTTTCATTAAATTTATAACCAACTCCCCATACTGTAATGATATATTTTGGGTGTGCCGGATCAGGCTCTATCTTTCTTCTGATTTTATTGATGTACGCTGTCATATTACGTTCATCAAAAACATACTCATTATTCCAGACACTATCATAAATCTGCTCTTTGCTAAAGACACGTCCTTTGTTCTTCGCCAGCAGCATAAGTATTTCAAACTCTTTTCCGGTTAAGACGATTTCTTTCCCTTTGTAAAAAACCTGATAATTTTCCGGTATAAGTTTTAAACCGTCAAAAGATAGCGGTGCATCTTCTGATTCCATAGGTGGCTGATAGCCATATTCGCACATTAAATGTTGAAGTTTCATAAGAAATTCATCATCAACACTTTCCATTTTGATAAATACTATATCCTTAATTTATATCACTTCCCTGAAATATTCTTGTAAATGCTTGTTAAGCTGACACCCCATACGGTCTGTATATAAAACCACTGATTGTTTATGCTATGAACTTTTCAAAAACTAACTTCACAATACCGTCTTCAACTTGAAAGAAGAATGGCATTCCTGGTGTTGAGTCTTCATATGTTGAAATATATTGCTGAAATTCCTGCATATCCAGTGTAGTGTACTCCTTTGGATAATCCGAAGCAGTAAAGATGCCATTCCAGTCGATAAAGTTATAAATAGTCTGACTATCCAGCTTCCACGTTGTCATATCCTGATCCGGATTGTATATGTAATAACCGTCCGGCATATCTCCTTCATTCAGGTTTAATGCCCTTACCCTGTCCTCGTTATCACTTGTAATAAACTCAATTACATCCACTGTTACACTGTTCTCTGTCATACCCTTTAGAAAAGCGGCAACATAGACAGTTCCGTCCTGATCTATAAACGTCGATTCAGGCACTCTGTCACTGACCTGCAAGGTATCCCCTTTAGCAGCATTAAATAAAGCTGCAATAATAATTACCAACAGAGTGCTTCCGACTGCCACGCATCCTGCTTCTATTTTTTTTACATTCTTACGCATAATCAGCTTTCCCCCTATTTTTTATATATCGTTTTCTAACATTGAATTTAATCTGTCCCCTCTGAAAAAGCAAAACCGACTCCTTCCCTCTTTCCTTTGTAAACCAGTTCAATTTGTACCTACTCCTGTTTCAGAAACGCCAATGCGATTCCAAGTCTGCTACGCTGAATAAGAAACCTATTGTTTTCTATCGAACATAAATCATATAAGTCTTGGCTTGCAACTTCCAAACCGTCAATAATAATTCCCATTCGATATGTTGATATAACGATTTCATCATTCCTTTTGCGGAAAGTATCTATCATTCCGCATATTGCTACATACAATATATGAAAAGTATCCTCGCCTATTGTAATCTCTTTTTCAAATGCCTCATCCTTCGGCATCGGTTTCAGAAAATAGCTGTTATCTGTATAATGCTCCTCCAGCTTTTCAAACAGCCGTAAACATAATGTAGCTAAATTCATTTTCCATTCCAGCGTAACAACATTTTCCATTTATTTTACACTCCTTACATACGCCCAAATATTCTTAATCTGATGTTCTAATTCTTGAAAAGTCCAGCTTTTCCTGCTCCTTGTCACACAGTTCGGATCGTTTATCAAAAAGCCGTCATCATTATAGCCATATATAACAATAAAATGACCGGATACTGTAAAATCCCCCTGTCCCATAGCGCATATCAACACTTTTCCCTTATCCAATTCCTCTTTTATAGCACGCTCTTTCACTTTTACCTCCGCTATCTCAATACCATATGGTATAGGAAAACTGTCTATCAATGCCCACGCAGTACCAGTTCCGCTTACATAATACCCTTTTTCCATAGCATAATCCGCTATTACATCAGGTGTCAGTGCAGCATTTCCCGTCAAATATAACATTACCATTGACAGACAGGTAGGACCGCATCCCACAACTCCAATACAGCTATCACCATAAGCATGATAACCCCATCGAGAATCCCATTGAAGCAAAAGCGAAAAATCCTGCTCCCGTTCCATGTCCGTAATACCGCCTGTGACCTCTCCATTGCTATCCGCATAACCCTTCACAAAGTCCGCCATTTCCGGATTATTTGCCAATGCAATAAGAATATTTTCTGGATAAAGTGAGATGTTCCTGCAAATTTCTTCAATAGCTGGATTTGTCTGCCCCAATTCCTCCAGTCTTTCAACTGCCTCTGTAAAAGTTCTTTGAACTGGTTTTTCTACATATTCCATGCCTACGCTGTTAATATAATTTTCCGTCTGGTTCATTTTCTCCGTTTCCGCTGTCACCGGTATGTCTTTTCTCCCATATTGTAAAACTTCAATCCTTTTAAGCATATTCTGCATTTCTTCCAGCTCTGCCTTTATATCCCGAATGCTAAAAATAAATATAGCCAAAATCACTATTGTGGCAATGAGCAACGGATTTATTCCCAATTTCCTTCTTTTTCCATATCCTGTATGCCGTTCATTTATTCTGCCATTTTTGCTGTTATTCTTCATAAATAGTTCTCCCACAAAATAACATACCCCTGTTTCTTTCCTATCTGTTCTTTACGCTAATACAGCCCCCTGTTCCTTTTTCGCTTTTCCAAGATAATTGCTGATGCCAGCATCATTACAGCAATCAGCACCGACATCATCATGCTCCATGCCATGCAGGACAGACTATTCCCAAATACCCTATATATCTCGTTTCCTACATAATAGTGCGAAAAAGAAGTCATCCGCAGCGGCATAAAGTTGGCAAAATAGTGGTTGACCGGATAGAGGTGCGCCTGTTCAAAAAGCAGCAATAAAATCCAAAAAAGCACAGCTACCACCGCACTTGTCATAATCTGCTCCATAACCACTGTCACAAGGAGCAGAAAAGAAACAGCAAAAAGCAGCGCAACCAAACCAATCATAACATTCAGTAAAAACTGCTGGAAGTTCGTGATGTTGTAAAGAGAGAAAAACGTCTTTACGTTGCCTTGAATACACTGGTTCCCCCCTTTCAAGCCAAAAGGCGTCATTTTTATTACAAAATGCAAAAGCATACCTGATAAATAAAGAAAAATCCCTATGATATATGCTGCAAAGATTCTGGCATAATCCAGAGGTGCTTTCCCATTTTTTGTTGAACGGTATAGTTCTGCCATATTGCTTTTCGGTTCCATACCAAAAAGCGGAAGCATCAGGACGAAAATCAGAATCAGCAGCACTGGCACAAAAACATCCATTCCATCATTCAGCGATTTCCATCCTTCCGCATAACCCAGCTGTATCTCGGAAACCTGCTCTGCGTTCTGTATAAACCTCCCGATTTCCTCCGGCGTATAACGAATCGCCTGACTTTCCTCCAACATTGTCCGGATATTGGACAACCGCCTTAAATAAAAACTGCCAATATCTTCATCAGACAGGTCACGAATGGATTTCCCGCCATAATTTGCTGCAACCAGCTCTGCCAGATTTCTTTCATCTGCATAGATAAATTCCCCCTCATGCTGCCGCATCAGGCTTAAAAATTCCCGGTCTATCTGATTTTCCAAGGGAAAATCTGATTTCGCATGAGACAGGTTTTCATACCATGTCACTGCAATCTCTGTCGAACCCGGTACTTCATAGCTTTTTAATGCGGAACAGACACTATATGCGGAAAACAACGCTATAATTGCCAAGAACACCAGAAACACCCTTATGCTCAATATTCTTTTTCTTTCTATCCTAATGATTTCTAACATTTTTACCTCATTTCCGCATCATGCCTAGTTTATATAGTATTTTTTATATGACAGCCGCATAATCAGCCAAAGAGCAGCTACATATACAATACTCAATATAAGAACAAGAACAAAATAGGGAACGATCGCTGTACCAACAAACAGAAAATGATAAGCTGACTCGCTTCCCCCAAATCTTATTGGGTTCAGCAGTTTTATCTGGCTGTATGTGCCTGTTCCCTTCCTCAACAGCAGTATAACAACAACACCTGCTACCACAGCAGCTTTGGAGTTTTTTATCTTCATGGACAGCAGCATTATAATATTCGCAATAACCAAAGCGCCTGCCAATCCACCAAAGAAGATAAGCAATAACCCTGTTCCAATACTGATATTAAAGATGCAGTCAAACCAGAATGTCTGTGCAGAGGCATCAAGCCCATGCAGGCTCCCTATCGTTCCATGAACCACCATAAGCACACCGACATAAATCAAATATGCCGTCAAGGTAAACAGATTTCCCGCTATCCATCTTGCTTTCATATCCTTTTTCCTTCCATGTCTGGAGGACAACGTCAGTTCATCAATGCCATTCATACTGTCTTTTGCATATACTGAAGCCAGACAAAATGACAGAATGATAAAAAACACAGAATATTCCATTCCAAAATAGTTGTTTAATTCAGCAAGCCCTGTATGGTATGCAACCTTAAAAGGAGTTTTTAAGTGATTGATCTTGTCCTGCAATGCCTGTGTCTGGGCTGCCGAATACTGAAACACACCGTTTTCCTTATTCATATACAAGCACTGCTCCATGACAGCATCCTTAAATTTCTGATAAAAGCTCTCCTCTGAATTTAAAAACTCATAATCCAGCCCTATCTTGTCGTTTCCATTCGACATATAAAGACTATAATATGCGTAGTTGATCACATAATTTGGAATAATATATTTTGTCATCCCGCCTGTGCCTAAAAAGCCCCTGTTATTATCCAGAAATTCTTTTTCAGGGCTGGAATTATATTTTTCTATGAGATTTTGGATATATTCTCCATCCATTACGCCCTCCAAATCTTCCGATGACTCCTTTAATGCCCTGAAAGCCAGCAATCCGGTAACAATATCCCCATTCTTATCAATCGTTCTTCGCTGGATATTTAGTGTGACCACCGAAAAAAGAATGGTAAGGACGCTTAATGCAATCATAGAAACAATAGATACTCCGTTCCACAATTTCCTGTACTCCAGTCTGATAAAATCCTTCAATTTTTATCCCTCCATTATTCCATATAGGAACTGCCATGATGAATGACTTTCCACTCACTGCCTTTTCCTTCCCTTACAAGGATCAGATACTGCCACGCCCCGTTATCGCAATATTCAGTCACATATATATTTTCCGGCTCATACCCATTTGCAACGCCTTTATCGTTTGCTGAATAAATTTCCCATATCCTCGGATCAACACAATGGTATGTAGTGTTCCTTGTCTCCACTGAAATTCCAAGAGTATCTTCCACATAGCTGTTCGCCGTATTATATGCTTCTGCTATTTCTCTCGAATCAAAGGTTTCTAAAATACTTGCATCATATGAAATGCCATACTCCTCCTCACTCACCGAGCCGCCCATCGTCACTCCGTTTCCCAGTGAGACAGGCTTTGCATTCTCCCTTGCCTCCCGGTACGCTGCAAGCTTTTCTTCTAGTTCTTCATCACTGTCAGACACTACCTGCTCCTGCGTTTCCTGCTGTCCATCAGAAGGAAACTGCGTCCCTTGGGCATCCGTTATGTCCTGTACTTCCTTTGTGTCCTGTTCCGCCGAGCCGCTGACTGCCTGTTCTGTACTTTCTATCAAAGAGAACGGTTCTGTCTGCTGTACATCATTAACCGCATTGTCCTCTCCACTCCCACAGGCAGTTAATCCCATTACGATTGCGCATCCCATTACTGCTATCAATTTCTTATTCTTTTTCATCTCTTATTCCTCCCTCGTTCGTGATACCACTGGTAAACATATAATAATCTTCCAACGTTGGTTCTGCCTGATTATTTTCTATATCAGGATACTTTTCTCCCACAAACCGAACCTGCACCTCTTTCCCCATCTGTTTCAAACGAATAACAGACCTTGCTTTTCTGAGTTCCTGACATGTTTCCTGACTCACGACAGTTTCCCAGACTTGTCCTTTCACTGTCTGCACCAGATTATCCACATTTCCGGTTTCCAAGACCTTCCCTTTCTTTATTACCACAAGCTCGCTTGCAATTGCCTCAATATCCGATACAATATGGGTGGACAGCAGCACGATTTTTTCTTTTCCCATATCACTGATAATATTTGAAAAACGAATACGTTCTTTTGGATCAAGTCCTGCTGTCGGTTCGTCCAGTATCAGTATTTCCGGCTCATTCATGATAGCCTGTGCAATTCCAATCCTGCGTTTCATACCGCCGGAAAAGGTCTTTACTTTTTTCCCTGCAACATCTGACAGGTTCACAAATTCAAGCACTTCCTCTATCCTTGATTTCAGTTTTTCTTTTGGCACTCCTTTTAGGACTCCCATGTATTCCAAAAAATCCTTTGCCGTAAAACTAGGATAAACATTGTAGTTCTGTGGCATATACCCAATCAGGCTCCTGTATCCTTCATCCATAGAAAAAATATTTTTCCCATCATAGCGTATCTCCCCTTTCGTGGGAAAATCTACGCTGACCATGATTCGCATCAGTGTACTCTTACCAGCCCCGTTTTCACCCAATAGTCCGTAAGTGCCTTTATGCAACGTAAAACATACATCCTGCAACGCTTTCTTTTTTCTATACGATTTGTATAGATGCTCTACCTGTAATTCCATTTCCTTTCCTCCCGTTCAGATTCATTTCCTGCCTTTCATGATATATGGCAATGCAATTCGTGGAATCGAGTAGAGAAGATTTATCTTCCCTACTCGCCGCGCGGCTCGTGCGTCACGTCAGTGACATATTTCATCTGCACGAGCCTACGCATAAATAAACACTCAGACAGAATATGTTTATATTCTACCTGAGTGTTGCGACTTACTTTCGGTAAAGTTGTGTCATAGTTGTAAAATATTTTCGGTAAAGTTGTGATATTTCTACAAGCCTATATCTGGTTCAGTATTAATACTCCTTGCTTACAGTTAATTGAAAAGTAATCGTTACATTTTCTGTACGAAGGGTTTTCTCATTATAATCTAACAGTCCATCGCCGTAATCAGTATAATCATGCTCAATTTGAGCATATCCTGTTTGCGAATGTCGAAATCCCATTTCTGCATATAAATTACTATTGTCTATTGGCATAATAGCCTGTGTTCCCTCCTGATTAACTGCAATATTTGCGTCAGATGCTGGCAAACCAGAGCATTCCGCAAAACATTCCAATTTCTCATAGGGCATCTTCTCCGGCAAATCTTCATATAAAGTTACATCTGCATTCCAAACTTTCCCGGTAACTGCATTAATATATAAGAAAGCCATCATGGACTGACTGGAATACCGCACAAACCAAAAACTATAATATGGCTCTAACTGTGTTTTTTCAGATTCATTCTGTGCTGTAACGGAAAGCCTTGCATACATGGAACAGCTCTCGGCATCCACATTTTCTACCATTCCCATCTTCATAAGCCATTCTTCTCCCGCTTCCATAGCCTCCTCCATAGATATCTGACCATTAACAGGAGAGTGAATCACCGCCTTGCGCTCATCCCAGCTGCTTATGACCTCCTCGATTTGTTCTATCGAAAGCACATATGTGTCTTGTGTGTTTTCGCCATTATTTCCACCATTTTCTTCTTTCATACCGCCATCCTGTCCCTGCCATGCCCGGACTGGCGTTTCCAATACAACCCTTCCGCTTTCCGACAATAAATGTCTTTCCCTTACCCGTATAATATAATTCATGCCTGCCATACTGCCAAAAATAAAAACAATAGCAAGAAACAAGGTAAGGATAGTATATTTATAGCTTTTATTCATTCTTTTTTTCCTCCTGCTGGTTAAATATAATGCTGATTGCCGTTCCTGTCTTTCCATCGCTCTCAATCTTCATCTTTGCTTTATGGATTTCTGCTATCTTCGACACCAAAGCCATTCCAAGTCCCGCCCCATGCTGTTTTCTTGACCGGGACTTGTCAACCATATAGAAAGCCTCTGTGATCCTTCCTAATTCTTCTGGCGGTATTCCCTTTCCATTGTCATTTACTTCAATCCGGTAACTATTTTTTTCCTGTCTTCCTTTTATCCAAAGAATTTTGCAGTCTGCTTTAATGGCATTATCCGCAAGATTTAATATCATGGTCTTGAAAAGGTCATAGTCTGCTTCTATATTTCCTTCTTCTATAGCCATATGAAATTCCACTTCATGATTCCTGCATACAGGATCAATGCCTTGTTGCAGATTTTGAAATATCTCACTGACAGACATTCTCTCTAAAAGAAAATCCTGCTTATCCAGTACAAATAAATCCATCAGCTTTAAAGAGAGGGATTCCAGCCTCATCCCTTCATTCAATATATATTCGGCAGCGCTCTTTACTGTTTCCCTTGGCAGTTCACGCTGGTACAGCATATCAGCATATCCGATTACAGATGTAAGCGGAGTTTTCAATTCATGGGCAAAATTCGCTGCAAAATCCTCTTTCTGCCTTGCTGCATTAGACAGCAGAATAACTTTTTCCTCAACCTGTTCTGCCATCTGATTAAAATCGGAAGCCAGTTCACTCATTTCATCTGTTCCCTTTACGGTAATCCTTTCTGAATATTCCCCTCCGGCAATCCTTCTTGCCGCCTTCCCCACTTTCTTTATGGGTGCTGTTATTAAATTTGTTAATAGAAAAATCACTGGAAAGCTGATGCAGAGAATGATTATATATATTTTTTGAAAATAGACAATCATACTTTTCTGAACATCTATTGCTGCGCTAATATCTGTCTGTGTGATGAAGTATATCATATTATCACTTTGGCTGACACAATGGCATACAAATATATAACTTGTCCCATTTTTTTCATAAATTTGGAAAGATATTCTGTCATCATCAACTTCAAAAAAATCAAGTTCTCCCGGCTGTGCCGCCATATTGGAAAATATGTATTTTCCATCTATTCCATATACTGCGACCGGAACAGTAAAACTGCTTGAAATATCTGCAATTTCCACTTCCTTCTCTGAAAAAAAATCAGGATTGGAATATAGTATGGATTGCAGAATATATCGGTTATATTGAAAGTCCTGAAAAGCAATCTTTTTTTCCTGTTCTATTGCATTCCCATAAGCAAAATTTATCAGCAGATATCCCACTACCTGAAAAGTAATACCAAATATTACAATAAAGCACAGAAATATTTTATAAAACAGTTTCATTCTCCGTCCTCCAGCCGATATCCGATTCTGAATACGGTCTTAATGTATTTATCCCAATCTAATTTTTTTCTAAGCCGCTGAATATGGGAATCCAAAGTACGGGTATCTCCCATGTATGTTTCTCCCCACACTTTCTCATATAATCTATCCCTGTACAACGCAACATTTTTATTTTGTATCAGTTCCACCAGCAAATCAAATTCCTTTACTGTCAAATCTACCGGATTCCCTCTCTTACTGACCAATCTGGAAGCCATGTCAATCTCAACATCTGCAAAAACTATCTTATTATTTATTCTGCCATATCTTCTAAGCAGAGCCTCCACACGAGCCATCAATTCCCCTATCTGAAAAGGTTTTGTAATATAATCATCTGCACCGAGTTTCAATCCTTTAATCCGGTCATCAACACCGCCTTTAGCAGTCAGGAAAATAACCAGCGTTCCAATCGGCTTTATGTATTCTAATAATTCATATCCGTTGACTTCCGGTAGCATGATGTCCAACAGAATTAAATCAAAATTTTCCTTTTCAATATAATCCGCTCCTATTTTTCCATCATAAGCACAGGTACAATGATATCCCTCCGCTTCTAAATTGACTTTTATTAAATTAGCTATCGCTTCTTCATCCTCAACAACCAATATTCTTTGCATCTGCATATTCCTCCATTTTAGACATTATATCACAGAGTTGTGACTTAGTTGTGTCATGGAAAGCATATAATTATAAAAATACCGACACACCCTCTGGGAGTGTCGTGGGTATCATAGCAAGCACTGCCCATGTCCGGACACATGGGCGAAATTCAACATACTTCCCTACCGTCCGTATGATGAAATTTCCATAGGGAAGTATCCCTAACCCTCTTTGATTTTCTTTCCGTTTTTCTCTGCAAGTCCTTGACCTCTATCCGCAGATTTGCTACAATAACACATGGATAATTCTATCCAAAACAACTGAACAGACACGAAACACGACTGTTGTAAATTGAACATTTTACAGCAGTTTTTTTATGCCCAAAACAAAAAAGGAGTGTTAAAAATGGCAAACAGGACACGCACCAATCGGAATGAATTTCACTTAAATGATAAGGAACAGTATATCTTAGACGAGAAGTTCAAACTGTCCGGCATGAAAAGTAAATCGGCTTTCCTCCGAAAGCTAATTCTCTACGGATATGTCTATGACGTGGATTACAGTTTTCTGCGGGAATACAATACGGAGCTTGGACGGATCAGCTCCAGCTTAAACCAGATTGCAAAAAGAATTAACAGCACTAACCACGTCTATCAGGAAGATATGGACGAAGTAAAGGAGTTGATGAAACAGGTATGGCATACACAAAAATCCATGCTATCACAGCAACCGTTGATAAAGCGGTAGCCTACATATGCAACCCGGATAAAACGGACGAAAGCATCTATATTTCCTCTTATGCCTGTGCGCCGGAAACCGCAGCGATTGACTTCAAATATACCTTAGACCACTGCCGGGAAAACAGCCCTAATAAAGCCTACCATCTGATACAGGCTTTTGCCCCCGGAGAGGTCAGTTTTGAGGAAGCACACCAGATAGGAAAAGAGCTTGCCGACAAGGTTTTAGAGGGGAAATATTCTTATATTGTCACCACCCATATTGATAAAGGTCATGTTCATAACCATATCATTTTCTGTGCTGCCGACAACATGGAACATGACAAATACCACGACTGTAAACAGACGTATTACCGCATCAGGAAATTAAGTGACGAGCTGTGCAGTGAGCATAACCTTTCTGTCATTATCCCCAGTGGGGAGCGTGGTAAAAAATACAACGAATGGCAGGCAGACAAAAGCGGGACAGCATGGAAAACGCAGATAAGAAAAGACATCAATGCCGCCATAAAAGCATCGTCTACATATGAAGAATTTCTGCTCCTGATGCGGGCAAAAGGTTATGAGATAAAAGGCGAAACCTTTGGGGAAGATACACCCAAATTTATTTCGTTCCGTCCACTCGGCAAAGACCGCTTTGTGCGTGGCAGTATGAAATCACTCGGCAAAGAATATACAAAGGAACGCATCAAAGAACGGATTGAATTAAAACGGGAACGGAAAGCAGTTATCCCGAAAAGAGATTATGCAGACAGGCGGTTGATTGATACCTCAGATGAGAAATTCCAGAACAGTCCGGGGCTACAGAGGTGGGCAGCGGTTGAAAATTTGAAGATTGCAGCACAGGCATATAATGAAGTGGGTTCCATAAAAGAACTGGAACAAAAGATCGCCACCACAGCCGCCGCTGGAAAGGAAGCGAAGCAGACCGTCCGCAAGCTGGAAAACCATATCAAAGACCTTGCGGAAATCATCAAATATGCGGAACAGTACAAAGCAAACAAGGCTTACAATATCGCCTATAAAAAGGCTAAAAACCCTGACGCATATTTCCGGAAGCACGAGAGCCAGATCATTCTTTATGGCGGCGCAAGGCGTATGCTGGAACAGGCGGGCATCAGCTTAAAAGGCTTGAACATAGACAAGCTGAAAGCAGAATATCAGGAGCTGACCACACAGAAGAAGGAACTGACCGCCACTTACAAAAACTGTGACAAAGAGCTGAAATCGCTGAACCGGAAACTGGAAAACCTGAACCAGTATCTAGGGCGCACAGAAACATCAAAAGATACATTAGTGTCTTCAAATAAAACCAGCATACTTATGCTTTAATATCATAAGACCTATTGCAAAAGTATTAATTTCTGCAACAGGTCTTATACACACAATCACTCATACACTCAAAACGCAACATTCCACAAACTACGATTTTCTTTTATCCATATATTCAGCAAATAATCTAAAAAGCTCTGGATATGTATGAGCTGTTGTCACGTTCATCGTTTTCAGCTGACTTTTTATAGTAGGTATTGCCATCTTATTAATATATATCTCTTTTATAAATTCTCCTTTTTCTAATGGTTGGTTATAATCCGCTAGCAGTTTTAAATAATCTTCCTGTATTCTTTCCAATCCAAGGTAGGCATAATACTCCCAAGGCTGTTTATTCTCCTTTTCAGGGCGAGCAGACAAATTATATGCAACAAATGTACCATTTTGAGCATGAATCCTTGCATTTGCCCTTCGAATAGCTAACGGGCGAGGATACAAGTTTGTGCGCGGGTTAGGTTTATAATCCTGTGTATTCTCATATGAATGTTTCTTTAAATACTCATTAGACATATCATGCACACAATACTCCTCAATTTGTTTGTCCTGCACATCTAAAAGAAACGGAGAAATATTTTCAGAATGTTTAATTAGCTTCCCTTTTTGTAAAATTTCCACTGCCTCATGGTATTTAAATGGATTAAATAAAACTACCTTAGGCTGATAAATATATTCATCAACCCTCCTCATATCTTCTGGCACATCAGGATTTAATGCAAAATGCAATGCAATCAACATATCATCCGAAAAGTCCAGTAAACTTGTCGGTATTCCATAATGTTGCAAAAGGCACATGTGTTCAAGTTTACTTTTCATTTTTTCTGTCCAAAGAGTTGCTTCGGATAAAGTAATATAATAAGCATCCTTTAAAAATTTCACCTGATTAGCATATAGGGATAATTCGGGATCTAACTTACGGAACAAACTGGGTGTTAGGGAAAAAGAATCACTACATACCCCTCTAAACCAAACGATTTCATCACCCCATTCTTGAATAATTCTACAACTTTCTTTCACATATTCTCCTAAATTGCAAATCACAAACTGCTCTTTGTTCCATTTACTACTAATATTGGGGTATTGTACCATAGTTGATTTCTTTTTATTAATGTTTAATTGGCTTTGATCTACCTCCACATCTATAAAATCAAGAACAACGGTAAGGTTTCCAGAAATTTTCTCTTGTTTGGATGCCGCATTTTGTAACTTTTTCTGCCTTTCACTGCCTTTCATATATAAGGAAAACCATTGTCTTTCTCCTGCAAAAAGTTCTTTAAATAACATATGCTCTTTTCTATATTCTGCCAGATATTGATCATATGTCATCACTAAATATTCACAAAACAATTTATACGCATCACTCTGGCTTTTGCTTACTATTTTGCGAAGATCTTCATTAAACATATCTCTATATCGCTCTGGTTCTTCATTTGTTAATTTTTCTAAATAATACTGATCTAATACCATACCAATACGAAATTCAAAAGAACCTATTGACAATCTCCTATCCTTAATTAACTTCTCTAATTGTGCGCTTATACTATTCTCATTATAATTCCCCACAAAAGTATCAAATAACAATGTTACATACTCATCCAACGATAAATTAAGTATGTAAATCATATTAAGATCGCAAAATGCCTCCTTAGTTGCTAAAGCAACTCTTCGAATACTTTCCATAAAATATTCCGCATTTTGTGCATCAAATAAATTAGGGTATACTATCCGATATTCACAATAATCTTTTACTTCTTTAAGCCATAAACCTAAATTTTGATTCAATTCACCACAAATTATCTCACATATTTTTTCTGGAACATCTTTTAATTTATTAAGCTTACTTATTGTAGTAAAATCATTTGAAATTTTTTTACTTAATAAATCTCCTAGTTTATCCTCTACATTTTTACAAAGGTATCCATAATGTTTATAAAAATATTCAACAATGTTTTTACTATTCTCTTCTGTTAATCCTTTATTTTTTAAATAATCAATATACTGTTCAAAAACAAGAATAATCCAAACCCTAACAAATATGTAGTTACGGCTTGATCGACTAAATGGAGCCACATAATGAAATACTTCATGTAATAAAAGTTTTACCGTTTTATCAAACTTCATAAAAGCATCATACGGCAAATGAAAAATAACAAATCTCCTCTTATCATTCTTTAATGTATACATACTGCTGTGAACCTTTGTAGTTGCTTCAAAATCAACACAATACGAAATTTCATATTGATATGTTTCTTCATTTCGTGGTAATTTATATGCAATGTTAAATATAGAAGCAATTATCCCATAATACATTCTTAAAATATCATTATAGGAACCCGAATAATAATAATTATGATAAGGCACTTCATAAATAGGTGTTGTTGCCTGATTAATGTGCAATAATACCGTTTGTACCTTATTATTTAAAGTACATAACGCCGCTTCATTTCCATCATCTGTATATTCTTTAATAAATTCGGAATATACTTCATATTGGTTTTTAAGAATAGGTTTCCACCATAGACATCTATGAGAATTAATCAGCCTCTCGTATTCTCGCAAAATAAATCCAGAAATAGGATGTATATTTGAACTTTTAGAAACACTATTCTTTATATTAGGTTCATCATAAATATCTAATTCTCCAACATCCTTATCCTCATCTAAAATATTTTCCTGAATTACATTCCAATATGTTTGACTACTTTCAATGTAATCATTATAAAAAGTAGATTGCCCGTTAAATACCGATTCTTTATTATTATGGAAACACGATAAGATATTACCATGATTAGGAATCGCAATTTCAAGATATCCCCTACCTGATACTATTTCAGAAATAGAAATTTGGTTAACAATATCAGGGAATCTTTTTTCAAAATCCGCTTCTAATAATCCGCGAACTTCTCGTCTTGTAAATCCTGCCTTTATATGCAGTCTAATAATTAAATCAGCTTTTGGCTCTTGGCAATAATCAGGATTATTCAAACCAAAAAAAGAATACACCGAAGCAAATAACTCTTTACTTTGACATCCATTTGTATAAGTTATCTGCTTAAAAATATCCCCTGCTTCTGCGAGATCTGCAATATTATTAGCCAAAAAAATTCCAACAAAATCTTCTGCCCCCAAAGAACGAAATGCCTGCCATTGTATATCTCTATTTTCCAAATACTTTGATATCACATTGCATATTCTCATTTCCACATCTTTAGTATTTACAAATCGGTTTTGGAATCGTGCTGTTATAATACAATAAATTCCATAAGGTTCATGTCCGGATTTCTGCAAATCAATCAGACATTTTTCTCCCGGTTTCAAATTGCACTGCTGCATAGGAATTAAATGAAGTCTTTGTACAGTTCCATTCCATTCAGAAAAATCTTTAGTTTCAAAAAATTTTGTAAAATCTGTAACCTCATCAATTGTTACTCTATCATAAGGAGACCAAGATAAGTATGGTAATTCTTCTCGATCATTTAACTGAATTTGTGAAGAATCAATCCATAATGACACAATCCAACCATTCATTTCTTTACTCACAACCATTCTCCTTCATTCATCTTAAAAGTAAAATGACTCCTTTTAAAAGGAGTCATTTGCATTACTAACAGCATATCCATACTTCTTAAACTGTAACTGCCTGTAAGTGAAATCATCCATAATTGCCGGCTCATGTAAATCCAAAAAACTATTATGGCATGGTCTTTCCTGCTCGTCTTCAAGAAATTCCAAAAGTGTTTCCATATTTTCAACCTTTACAGGAACATCAACGTTTATCATTTTTTGATTACCTCCAACACCATTTTCAATTACCCCCATTATCACTTATTGAACTCTGAGCTTCTTTGATGATTTTCTAGTATAAAGTCTATCATAATTATAATCAAATATGCCTTGTAAATCATATGTTGATTTCTATGATATAACTCTTTACATATTATTTCACACATAAAATCTTTTATGCTCATAAAAACTAAGATTACTATACTCCCTATAATATGAAAAGTCAATTAAAATGTTAAACTTATAAAAAGCCACGAAAATTCACTGTTTTTAAATGATTTATCAGTATTGTATCACATCATGTCGAATAAAGCTATAAAAATTTTGCGATAATTACTCCGCCGCTTCCAATACCACCTCTGCAAATTCTTCATCGCTCATGGTTTCCAGTTTCCCTAAAACCTGTCCGGCAAGCTCCACCATATCGCTGTCCTGTATGTGGGGAATCACATTCTTTATGTCAGCAATCATGCCTGTCCTGTCCTGCCCCTCAAACACACACATCAAATTGATTTCTTCCACTGTAAATTTATCCATAGCTTATATCTCCCTCTCCGATTTTTTCTCCGTTCCCTTTTCCGGGACTTCTCTTTCTGCCTTATTCCTCTGCTCGATGACCGCCTTTTTCTCCGCCAGTTTTTCCTTTATGGAAACTCTGCCTGTCTGCTTTTCCTCTTTCGGCTTCTCGTTGTTCAGGACGTTATCAATCATGTTATAGTTACATTCTTCCAGTTCCTCGACCTTTGCAAGCGGCTTATATTCCGCCAGCTTATCTAACAGCTCTTTCGCTTTCCTTGCGGTCTGTACGCCCTCACTGTAATCAAGCTCCGTACCTTTCCCAAAAATATCCGTCATGCCTTCCCTGATACTGTCTGAAATGAGCGCATTGAGGAAGTCATTGAGATACCCTGTATTCCCGCTTCTGATGTCCTCTGTAATGTTTGCAATCTGCGCTTCCCTGTCCTCCACTGTATGATTGTATTGATAAGTGTCATAATCGTAGGAAAGCTGGTCTATCTCCGCAGCAAGGAAAGCCGCCTGCCACTTCTCCAGAGAACCCCTGACCTCTATATCCGGCAGCTTGTCGATCAGCTCCGCAATGACCTCCA